>Ga0209517_10001207_pt1 | contig 40030 bp, 38 predicted proteins | sample PeaSoiMetSII2010_FD_187695 | JGI IMG/M metagenome (GOLD analysis project Ga0209517, IMG submission 187695) | Peat soil microbial communities from Weissenstadt, Germany - SII-2010 (SPAdes) (version 2) | ecosystem: Environmental > Terrestrial > Soil > Wetlands > Peat | place: Germany...
CGATAAATGACCATGCCATTGGCTCCGAACGTGGCGTGCAGAATCAGGCCTACTATAAGAAGGATAGCGGCCGCCGTTCCCAGGCGATGCCACTCCAGCGCCAGCCACGACCAGACCGGACGGGTGCGCTCGACCCAGCGCGCCGCCACCGCCTCTGCCCTGGGAGCCTGACCCTTGGCCTGATCCACCGCCTGATCAATCGCCTGATCCATGGCCTGTTCAATGACCGCGCGGAGGCCTTCCTCCCTACGTGGAAGGATGCGCGCTCTCGACGGTGCTCCTAGTCGAAGATCCATGCTTTCGCTGCCGCACTCAACTTTGCGAGGCCTTCCCTGCTACGCGCTTCGCTATACACGCGCACCACTGGCTCCGTGCCCGAGAGCCGGTAGCAAACCCACGATCCGTCGGCGAAGACGAGTTTGAGTCCGTCGGTCCTCACCACGCGAGCAACTTTGATGCCATGGAACTCGCTCGGATCGCTACGTAACTTCTCAGTAAACTTCTGTTTTACTTCAGGAGTCAAGCGGAAGTTCTCCCGCAGCGGATAGAAGGAACCAACTTCGGCAAATAGGCCGCCCAGTAGTTTGCCGAGCGACTTGCCGCGGCGTGCGACCATCTCGCAGCAGAGCAGGCCGGCGAGCACGCCGTCTTTTTCCGGCACGTGTTTGCGGATGGAGAGGCCGGCGCTTTCTTCGCCGCCGATGAGGATTTTGTCCTGCTTGATGAGTTCACCAATATACTTGAAGCCAACCGGGGTTTCGTGGAGCTCGATTTTGTGTTTCTCGGCAAGCGCGTTGATGAGGTTGGTGGTGGCAACGGATTTGCCGACTCCGTTCTTCCAGCCGCGCGTTTCGACCAGGTAGTCAAAGAGCAGAGCGATGATGTAGTTAGGCTGGATGAACGTGCCGTCCTCGTCGACAATACCGAAACGATCGGCATCGCCATCGGTCGCGATGCCAATAGCCGCGCCCATTTCGCGCATCTTGTGACGCAGGTCTTCGAGCAGGTGATCGTCGGGCTCGGGGGCGTGGCCTCCGAAGAGCACGTCGCGGGTGTCGTGGACGGTAGCAACGGTCACGCCGGCCTCGCGCAGGGACGCGTCCGAATAGCCACGGGCAGCGCCCCACATGGGATCGAAGGCAACCTTGACGCCGGCTTTCCTGATGACATCGAGATCGACGATTTCGCGCAAGCGCGAGAGATACATGCGGCGAGGATCGATCGATTGGGACTGCACGTCAGCCTTTGGTGCGTGCGGCGTTTGCGGATCGGCGTCGAAGGCGGCGATCTCAGATTCTATGGCTTGCGTAACCTCGGGGAGCGCGGGCGCGCCATCAGGTGTCGAGAACTTAATACCGTTGTATTCCGGCGGATTGTGCGAGGCGGTGAAGTTGATGGCGCCGTCGGCTTTGGACTGGATCACGGCATAGGAAATGGTGGGTGTGGGCGCGGGTTCCGCAATGACCAGCGGTGTAATGCCGTAGCTGGACAAGATGCCGGCGGCCGCGGCGCAGAAAGATTCGCCCAGGAAGCGCGGATCGCGGCCAACAATGACTTTGACTTTTGCTCCGTTCGACTGCTGCGATGCCACGTAGCGCGCGATGCCGTGCACGGCACGGTTGACGTTCGCAAAGGTGAACTCTTCGGCCATCACCGCCCGCCATCCCGATGTGCCAAACTTGATTTGCGTTGCCATCGGCTGCCTCGTATGCTTCGAGTGAGACGTGAATCTTCTATTTGATATGACCGATTTTATATGACCGACAAAAGGCTCGTTCTTACGACTTGCGGATCGCTCGAAGAAGCCCGAAGCATCGCGCATGCGCTGGTTGACCGGCAACTGGCAGCCTGCGTCAACATCGCTCCCCAGATTGAATCGGTATATCGCTGGCAAGGCGAGGTCGAGACGGCAACGGAGTGGCTGCTTGTAATCAAAACGACGATAGACGCCTTTGATCGTGTGCGCGAGGCTTTGAGCGAGCTGCATTCCCACGAACTTCCGGAGTGTATCCAGATTGGCATTGAAGATGGAAGCGCGGCATATTTGGAGTGGATTGGAGAGTCGGTGCGCTGAGGGCGATGAATGGCCTTCATCTATTTATCTTGTCATCCCGAGCGAAGCGAGATCTGCAGTTCGCCGCAAAATGGAGATCCCTCGCTTCGCTCGGGATGACATTTCATAAAAGGGGTTAGTCGCTCTCCTAGATCGCGGCCAGCGCCTGGTCGAGATCGGCGAGGATATCATCCACGTCCTCGATGCCGACGGAGATGCGGACCATACCCGCGGTGATGCCAATTTTGCGCCGGCCTTCCTCGCCGACGGCAGCGTGCGTCATGGTGGCGGGATGCGAGATCAGAGTTTCGACTCCGCCCAGGGATTCGGCCAGAGAACACACACGCACCTTGCGCAGCATCTTGTTGGCGTTCGCGAGCGATCCCGTTTCGAAAGCGATCATGGATCCGAAGCCGGACATCTGGCGTTTGGCCAGTTCGTGCTGCGGATGATCCGGCAGTCCGGGATAGAAAACCTTCTGCACTTTTTTGTGTTTCGAGAGATAGTCGGCGACCTTGCGGCCGTTGCAGTCGTGCTGCAACATGCGCACCGCAAGCGTCTTCACCCCGCGCAGGATCAGCCAGCACTCGAAGGGCGACAGGATGGCGCCGGCGGCCTTCTGAAGAAAAGCAAGTTTTTCCGCCTGCTCGGGTTTGGTGCAGACCACGACACCTCCCAGTCCGTCGCTGTGTCCGTTGAGGAATTTCGTGGTCGAGTGGATGACCATGTCGGCGCCGAGCTCAATCGGACGCTGAAAATATGGCGACATGAAAGTGTTGTCGACCACCACCTCGACGCCCTGCCGGTGGCTGAGTTCGCCAATGGCGCGGAGATCGCAGAGCTGCATCAGCGGGTTGGTCGGTGTCTCCAAAAACACCAGCCGGGTATCTTTCTGGAATGCCCGTTCCACGTTGTTGACGTCGGATGTATCGACATACGTAAATGTCAGACCAAAGTTGACCAGGACCTGATTGAACAGGCGCGGTGTCCCGCCGTAGAGATTGTGGCCGGCAACGACATGGTCGCCTGCTTTGAGCATCGAAGCGACGGCGTTGATCGCCGCCATTCCACTGGCGAACACGCGTGATGCCGTGCCGCCTTCGAGCGCAGCCAGGTTGGTCTCCAACCGGTCGCGGGTCGGATTCGATACGCGCGCGTATTCGTAACCTTTGTGCTTGCCAATCTCCTCCTGAACGTAGGTGGAAGTGGCATAGATGGGAACAGTGACGGCCCCGGTTGCGAGGTCGGGCTCTTGTCCAGCATGAATGGCGCGGGTTGCGAAGCCCGATGGTTTCGTGGTCAAAGATTTCTCCTGGGTTGGCCAGTCGCCGTTCGCTATTCGCTTTTCGCGCGAACAGCGAACAGCGTCTCCCTATATCCCGCCTTCAAAAATCTTCTTCGACAAATACCGTTCGGCCGAGTCGGGAATCAGCGTGACTACGCGCTTCCCTGCCCCGAGGCGCTTGGCGATTTCGACCGCAGCGTAGACGTTGGCGCCAGCGCTTGAGCCTCCGAGTACGCCTTCGCGCGCGGCCAGCTCTTTGACCATCCCGAAGGCCTGAACGTCGGTCACCATCATGATTTCGTCGCAAACCGAGCTATCGAAATTCTTGGGGATGAAGCTCGATCCGATCCCTTCCACCTTGTGCGGACCGGGCGCGCCCCCTCCCAGGATCGAGCCTTGAGTCTCCACCGCCACGGCATGCACTCTCGCCAGCCGCTCTTTCAGAAAACGGGCAACTCCGGTAAAAGTTCCGGCCGTGCCGCAGCCCACCGTGATGGCGTCGACGCGCCCATCCATCTGCTCAAAGATTTCGCGGGCGGTCGTTTCGTAGTGGTAGTCGGTGTTGGCGGGGTTGTCAAACTGCGCGGCCATGAACGCGCCGGGGGCGGTTGTCAGCAGATCATTGGCGCGATCGATGGCGCCTTGCATGCCCTCGGCTTCCGGGGTGCGGGTCACCTCGGCGCCAAGGGCCCGCATGATGATGACCTTTTCCTCTGAAAATTTTTCCGGGACGAACAGCCGTACTTTGTAGCCGCGACTCACGCCGATCAAAGCGAGGCCGATGCCGGTGTTTCCGGCGGTGGCTTCGATGACCGTACCCCCCGGCTTCAGCTTGCCTTCGCTCTCGGCACGCGCGATCAAGCCAATGGCGGCGCGGTCTTTCACGCTGCCGCCCGGGTTCAGGTATTCGAGCTTGGCAAAAATGCCGGCCGCTCCCGGAGGAGCCAGCTTCTTCATGTGCAACATCGGCGTTTCGCCGACGAGCTTCGATATATCGTCGCTAAGGCGCAGGCCGGAGCGTGTTATCGATGTGGCCACTCTCTACAGAGTAAGGAACGCTAGCCGCCAGCGTCAATCGCCATTCGTCTTGCCCGAGCGCCTCGCAGCCTCCACTGTCGTAGTAGGATCGGAGCCTTGCCAACTCACGTCGGCCGTCGGCCCGTACGTCGCAGGCACCGGCTTTCCCAGCAAACGCAGGTAGACCGTCAATTGCGTCCGGTGATGAGCTGTATGCAAGACGCGTCGCCAGAAGATCCAGATTCGTTCCCGGCGCGTATCAAAGAAAGGAACAACCGTCCGCCACCACCCCTCATCGCGTTCCGCCATGAATCCGAGTCGTGGCAAGGCCAGTTCCAGCATCTGCCGCTTGAAGTCCTCGACCGAAAGCCTCTGCGGCAGGACTTGTTCCGCTGCGACTTCCGGTACGCCGAGGAATTCGGCAAAGAATCGCCGCTCCGACAGCAGTTGGTGCTTCATGATGTCGGCAACTGAACTCGAACTCGGATGAGGGCGATAGCCAAGATCGGAATCGACAAAGGCCGCCCAGACGGAAATGACTTTGTTCGTCTCGCTGGCGTAGGTGTCGAGCACGTGCTGGAGGAGCGCAACCCGGGAGCGTGGGATTTGTTCGTCACGAATCGCCGACACCGGATATTTCATAAATGCAATGTGGCTCCCGCCTACTGCGCCCCTCGAGCGGGCTCGCTTCCGGCGTAATAGCCGCTTTTCGTGCGGACGGTGAGTTTGCCGTAGCTGTGCGAATGGGCGTCCACTTTCACTTGACGGTAGCCGCCCTGGCTTTTCGGCGTCGTCGGTTTGTATCCAATGGTGTACTGGCTGCGAATATCGTGGGCCACGCTACGGCTGATGGCGTCAACTTCATCCAGCGTTTTGGGGAAGAAAGCCAGGCCGCCCGTTCTCTCGGACATGATTTGCAGGGCACGTTTGGCGTGCTTCGGGTGTTCTTCCTTCTCCAGGATGCCAATAGCGTAAACCGTGGGTCCGCCGTCGCCCTGCAGACGCCGTACCGACTGCTCAAGAGTTTCGGCGCTCTCGTTGTCGTCTCCGTCCGTAACCACAAAAATGATTTTCTTTTCGCGCTTCGCTTCTTTTTTTAAGTGGTCCGCCGAGGCGACGACGGCATCGTAGAGCGCCGTGCCGCCGCGAGCCTCGATTTTTTCCAGCCCCGCTTTCAGCTTGTTGATGTTGGAAGTGAAATCCTGGTCAAGGTAGTACTCGTCGTTGAAGTTGACGATGAACACCTCATCATTGGGATTCGATGAGCGCACCAGATTCAGGGCCGCTGCGTTCACCTTTTGGCGCTTCTCGCGCATGGAACCAGAGTTATCGACCACGATGCCCATGGCGACGGGGATGTCTTCGTGGCGGAACGAGGTGATGGTTTGGAGATGCCCGTCCTCGTAGACATTGAAATCGCCCTTATCGAGGTTGGTGATGATGCGTTGCTTGTCGTCGATGACCGTGGCGTGCAGCACGACTTCGTCGACATCCTTGCGGAAAACGAAGACGCCGCTGTCGGCGGAATCCGGATTCTGCCCCTCCTTCGGAGCGGCATTCGGAGCGACGACCTGCCCCGTGGAGGCTGGCGGAGGCGCGCTGCTGGCCGGAGGCGATTGGGGATTTGCAGGCGATTCGGAACTACCAACCGGAGCCGGAGGCGACGGGGTTGGGGCCCCGCCTTGCGTTTGAGAGTTTGCCAGGAACAGCGTGGTCAGAAAGAAGAAGAAGAAGATCGGTAAACGAACGTTATTCCATCGGCCGTTATTCCGTCGGCGCATAGTAACCCGTCTTGGCGTAGACCTTGAGCGGCGGCAATCCTTTTGGCGGTGAGAGCTTCACTTTTATTTTACGCCATTTGCCATCGCGCACTGGGTTCTTTGGACGGTATCCGAGGATATATTGGTTGCGCAACTCGATGCCAATTTTTGTGGAAACGTCCGCCAGGTCGTTCGGGTTATCAATGGTAAAAGCCCGGCCACCGGTGAGCTCGGTGACATCGCTCAACAGGGCAGGTCCGAGCCGCTCTTCTTCGGTCGGGAAATAATGATCGTAGAGGCCGATGGCGTAGATAAGAATGTCGGCCTCTTTGACAAGGGATCGAATCTCGCCTTCGGTATAGCGGCTATGATTGTCGCCGCCGTCGGAGATGATCAGCAAAGCCTTCTTCGGATACTTCGCCTGCCGCATTTTGCTGACGCCGAGGTAAATGGCATCCAGCAGGGCCGTGCGGCCCTTGGGCATCGTATAGAGGAGCCGGCCCTGAATGTCATCCACTGAACTGGTGAAGTCGGAGACCTCCTCCGGCTTATCGGCGAAGGCGATCACGAAAAACTCGTCCTGCGGGTTGGCGGTCTTGAAGAACTCCATCACCGCCTCGCGGGCGCGTTCGATCTTGCTGCTCATGCTTCCGCTCATATCAAAGATCACGCCGATGGAAACCGGAGCGTCTTCGCTGGAGAAAGTCTTGATCTCCTGCTGGTCTTTGCCCTCGAAAAGATTGAAGTTCCGGCGGTCGAGGCCGGTCACGAACCGGTTCAAGGGATCGGTGATGGTGACCGGTACCAGAACCATGTCCACGGTGGCTTTGAAGGGCTTGGTGTGAGTTTTGAGCGCCGGATCCAGGCCGGACTCTTTCGGAGCGGGTGGCTGGACGCGGGGCTGGATGTGGACGTCCTCAGTCGAATTCTGGGCGAGAAGCGGGAGGGTGCTGCACACAGCAAGCAGCAGAAGAACAGCACAGGAGACGCGAACCGAGAACTGTTTGCGGTACAACATACGCCCCACTAAATCCGCGCCGTGAAGGAAAGCAACCCGCACCCAAAAGTCAGGCCACAATAAGCTCTGCTGGGCGGATATTAGCACAATCCCGAAAAAGTGTTGTCACTTTTTCGGACGCGCCCATTAGATTTCTGCACCGCACTATTAAGGTGGCTTCTGACTCTGTGCATTTTCTCCTCCTTTTGCTTCTTTGGCGCCGGGTCCAGACTGTCCCTGCTACAATTCTGCGTTCCCATTATGGCAATTATTTCCCCATTCCGAGCTTGGCGGTACGACCCTGAGCGCGTACCCGTCCAGATGGCTGTAACCCAGCCCTACGACAAAATTACCCCTGCCATGCAGGAACGCTACTACCAGTCCAGTCCTTATAACCTGGTGCGGATTATTCTTGGGAAACGCCTGCCGACGGACGGGGACGCCGAAAACGTCTATACCCGGGCGGCAGCATCCTTGCGCGACTGGCGCCAGACGGGGATTTTGCGACGCGATCCCGAGCCTTCGCTCTACCTCTATTCCCAGACCTTCCGGCTTCCGGGAGACGTGCCGGGAAGCGTGCCTGGAGGCCAGGCGTCGGCCGAGCGGCGGGGCTTCATTGCTCTCGGCCGCATCGAGGAGTATTCCGCGGGCGTGGTATTCCGTCACGAGCAGACTCTGGCCAAGCCGAAGGCCGACCGACTGGACCTGCTGCGCGCGACTCGAGCCCACTTCGGCCAGATCTTCGTGCTGTATAGCGGGGCGGGCAAGGTGGATGCCCTGCTCGATTCGGCGGCCGCCAGAAACAGCGATATCGAGGTCACCGACGAGTACGACGTCGTGCACCGCGTCTGGAAGATCTCCGATCCTTCCGTCATTGCCTCCGTGCAGGAACAGATGCGGGATCGGAAGCTGATCATCGCCGACGGCCATCACCGCTATGAGACTGCCTTGGCTTATCGTAACGAGCGGCGAGCCGAAGCCGACACGGGAACGGGCCTGCCCGTTCCTTACGACTCGGCCATGATGACCTTCGTCGACATGTCTCGCCCGGGCATGGTCATTCTGCCGACGCACCGGCTCGTGTTTGGCTTGCGATCTTTTTCGGCTGCACAATTTCAGGCGGAGGCGCGGAAATACTTCGACCTCGAAGAGGTCGATGCTGGAATCGATGCGGCGCGCGCCATCGCCATTCTGCGGCAAGCAGGGCACGCGGGAACGGCGCTGCTCGCGGTCGCCGCCGAGCGTGCATTTCTGCTGCACACACCGAATGCCATGGGCGCCCGCTTTTTCGGTAAGGTTTCTCTCCGCCAGCAGGCGCTCGACGTGGTGCAGTTGCACAAGTGCCTGCTGGAAGGTGTGTTGAAGATCTCCGAGGAAGCCATTCGCAATCAGGAGAAAGTTTCCTATTGCCGCGAGGCCGCGGATGCCCTGCTGCAGGTGCGAAGTGGAAAGGTCCAAGTGGCGTTCCTTATGAATCCGGTGCGCATGGAGCAGGTTCGCGATATCGCCTTTGCCGGCGAAGTGTTGCCCCAGAAGTCCACCGATTTCTATCCCAAGCTGCTGAGCGGGCTCACGATTTATGCGCTGGAGTAGCAAAATGCAGTTCTCAGTTCCCGGTTCTCAGTTCTCAGTACCCACTTCCCGCTGAGAACTGAGAACTGAGAACTAGGGTTTAGCCGAAGTGCCCTTCACCACGACGCCGACGACTTTGACAAAGAAGGCTCTCGCCATTCTGTTGGCCACCTTGATGCTTCTGTCTGTGGCGCCCTCTGCGGACGAAAAGCACATCGCCGTCTATTCTCCGGTCGCCAGCTACACGCTCCCGGTTCTGGATCGTTCGGGCCACGAGTATGTCGGCCTGCTCGAACTTCTGGAACCGCTTGGCCGAGTCAGCACACAGTCCGATGGGCGGCGTTTGCGGCTGCGATATAACGCTGTCGATGCGGACTTTTTCGCGGGCAAGACGCGAGCCAAGATTCACGGGCGCGATTTTGATTTCGGCGCTCCCTTCCTCATTGAGAACTCGCGCGGATTGGTGCCGCTAAGTTCGCTGAGCGCGCTGCTGCCGCGTTTTGTGGGAACGCCGGTCAATTTTCACGAAAGCGCGCGCCGCCTATTCATCGGCATCGCCGGCATACAACCCAGTTTCCGGCTGGACGCGGGCAACCCGCCGCGGCTGCTGCTGAACTTTAGCGCTCCGGTGAATCCCACCATTTCCACGGAACCGGGGAGGTTGCGGATGGTCTTTAAGCGGGACCCGGTTGTGTCCCCGGGAAGCCAGTCGATTTCTTTTGACAACAAGGTCATCACCCATGCCAGTTACTCCGAGAACAACGGTGACGCCGAATTAGACGTGGCCGCAAACGAGCCGCTGATGGCCAGCTTCGCCGACGACAGAAAGACGATCGTGATTTCGGCGGTCATCGCTCCGGTCCAACAAACGCCAGCGGCACCGAGTGGCGTTGGAACTGGAACTGGAACCGGAACTGGAACCGGGTCACAGAATCCTGCCCAGGCCCGATCGGCGGCAAACATCGCCTCGGGCAATAACAATAATAATAATAATGTCCGTCGCGTTCTGGCCGTGGTCGACCCCGCACACGGTGGCGATGAACGAGGTGCGGCGTTGACGGATCAACTGGCCGAGAAAGTCGTCACGCTGGGATTTGCCCGCCTGCTGCGGCACGAACTGGAGATTCGCGGTTTCGCGGTCGCGTTGCTGCGCGACGCCGATACCAGTTTGACTCTGGATCAGCGCGCCGCGGCCGCCAACGTTGCGCGCGCCGTAGTCTACATCAGCCTGCACGCGGTTTCGCAAGGCAGCGGCGCACAGGTGTACACCGCGCTGCTTCCGGTAGAAGGAACGAGCAACGGAATATTTCGTGCGTGGAATGCGGCGCAGGCGCCAGCTTTGCCAGTCAGCCGGATGGTGTCGGCAGCCATCGTTGCCGAGATGCAGAAGAGAGAATTCCCGGTGCGAGCTTCTTCCGCGTCGCTGCGGCCCTTGAACAATGTGTTCATGCCTGCGGTCGCGGTGGAACTGGCGCCCGGAGCCGACGGTGTCGCCGACTTGACCTCTGCCAATTATCAACAGCGGGCGGCCGCGGCGATTGCCGATGCGGTAGTCTCCGTCCGCGACCGACTTGGAGTACAGCCATGATGAGCGCACTCATTGGAAAATCGGGTGATCGGGTCATCGGGCCATCGGGTGATCGAAGGTCAAAGGCCTTCGACTTTAGATCACCCGATGGCCCGATCACCAGATCGCCCGATCCCCAGGTGCAACCATGATCCCGCGCCATCTTCTGATCGGTGTAGCTGCGCTGCTGGTGCTGGTGGTGGCGATGGGAATCTACCTTCGGCAGATGCGGCGACAGGCAAAGGAATTGGCGTCTCCGGCAGCCAGCGCGTTGCCTGTCGCTCCGCCAGCGTCCGGTCCGACGGAGGCGGTGACTCTCTATGTGGCGGATGACGACGCCGGCATACTGCGCCTGCGATCGGCGCAGATCCCTCTTCCCGGAGGACGCCAGCAGCGAGCCGAGGAGTTGTTGCGCGCGCTGCTGCGCATCTACCAGCAACCGGACGCTCCGCATCCTCTGCCTCTGGCGGCGGACATCCGCGCCATCTACCTGGTCGATCCGGGCGCGGCCGTCATTGATCTGAATGCGGCCTTCGCCGACCAGCATCGCTCCGGCATTCTCAGCGAGCAGCTCACCGTGAATTCGCTAGTGGAAACGCTGGCCCGCAACGTTCCGGGGATACAGCGGGTCAACATCCTGGTCGAGGGCAAAACCCGAGATACGCTGGCGGGACACGCCGACCTGAGCGAATCGTTCGATGTGATCACGATTGAGCAGGCGGGCAGTCAGTAATCTCAGAATGAGATTGCTTGTTTACTCTTGAGTTACTAGATCTGTTGCCGGAAAATTTTTAGTATCTCTGCCCTTTGGAATCATTGGTTTAGGAGGAAATTCCCGCCAAATCTTTGAGTTTTAAGGACTTAAATGCAAAATATTCCGGAATAAGGACTTAGCTCGATTGAAGCCTCCTAAAATGGGTTGGGGCAGCTTCCAGGGTCGTCTTAGTGGACGGACCTCGAAACTGCCCCAATCAGATAATCATTCTCACGCACGATGGGTTATTAAGTCAATGAAATTCGATCCGGGATGGTATTGATGAAAGCGTTGCTCTTCGCTTGGAGGGCCGCCTACAATAAAATTATGGAAATCTCGTTTGCGCCGGAACTCGAAGCCAAGCTAAACCGGATCGCCTCGCAAGCGGGTAAAGCGCCGGACGAGATCGTACGCGAGTTGGTTGCGAACTACCTTGGCGATGAGGAATGGTCGAGTGTGCTGGCTTCCGTTCCGGTGGAGGAGGAAGAGGTCACTGCCGAAACGGCGGCGGCGATCAATCGCGCCCGCGCTTCGCTCGCTCGCGGAGAAGGTATTCTCCACGAAGATATCCGGCGCGAGTTCGGCCTGGGTAAATAACGTTCGTGCATGACCGATGGCCGAATCCGACAGAGCGGCGCGACCGTCCCTCTTGTTCGCGGAGGCCCACTCATTCGCCAAGAGCGCGAATGAGTGGGGCACCCGGCGACTTTCTCCAAAGTGAAATTTAAAGACCCTCCTAATCTTTCGGATATTCGCGCGGCACTCATCCATGAATTGCCCGTGCCCTCGCTCCAAGTGGCTATGTTTGGCAGATGCAAGGACCTCAGCACGTTCTTTAAGAAGATCCGAAACGCTGTTTCTCACAAGCATCTTGAGTTTTCTGGCGATCCCGATTCACGAATCCTCGCAGACGTGAAGGTCACACTTAAGGACCGACCCAACGGTAAACGTGGCGGGCCACCACCCGACTTCGACTGGGAAGTTACCATGACGGCTGAGGACCTCGAAAAGCTCAGTCGCTATGTTGCCGATGAGGTGATCAAGCAGTGCTTATAGCCACTCTCAGTCAGCTGTCGATAAATCCGGTGTTACGTCCACCTGGTTAATACACTCGGAGCGACGGGCAAGAATCCAGGGAAAGTGACGATGGAGAGGCGGCCGTCCGCTAACCCGCCCCCGATCAGTTTTCCCGCAGACTGTTAGAATTCCGTCTAATGATCTTTCGCAGCGACAATCGCACTCCCGAGCAGATTCGCCCCGTCAACATTATTCCCGACTTCATCTCGACCGCGGAAGGCTCGGCGCTGATTGAGATGGGCAACACTCGCGGCATCCCACTCATCGCAAAGAACGCGATGAGTGGGGCACCCGCGTAGGGCGATCCTGCGGCACCGAGCGCAGGGGCTGCGATCGCGTTGCGGCCTGCGGAAACTTTGACTTGCCGACGGGCTGACAGCTCTGGTAGTCTGCGTAGTCTCAACTAACTGAGTTCCACTGCTGGAACATTTCCCCCGGATCGTTTTGTCTGCCCGTTGCAAAAGCTGCGGCGTTCTGGCTGCCGCCAGTCCGTTGCCTCGTGGGGCAAATTTTGCTTTAGGAGAATCTTAGGATGCGTCACATCCTGTGTGCGGGCGTCTGGTTGGTGGTGTGCAACCTTTCAGTCTTAGTTTTTTCAGTCTCAGTCTTTGCGCAGGATGCGCCTAAAGCGGAGATTTTTGCTGGGTTTTCGTATGGGAACTACGAGCTCATCCCAGGTACCTCGAGCTTCTCGAATCCAGATGAAACTATCTCGGGCAGCTCCAGCGCACGACTGGGCCTGTTCGGGTGGAATGGGTCGGTCGCGGTGAACGTGAACCGCTGGTTCAGCTTGGCGACCGACTTCAGCGGCCTCTATAGCGGTTCGTCGGCCTCGACGACCACGACGGAGACTCTCACCTGCGGCCCGGGTTGCACGCAAACCATTACGATCGTGAACGTGGCATCGCATGCCAAGGTCCATAACTTCCTTTTCGGACCGCAGTTTTCCTACCCTGCGGGAAAAGTCAGGCCATTTGCCCACTTCCTTTTGGGCCTGGAACGTCTGGATTTTACGCGATCGGAGAACGTAAGCGGTACGGGTGTCGGCTTCATCACGATTGTGCCTCTGCCCTTCCCTGCGGGGGACAATGAGTTTGCCGTGGCTATTGGCGGCGGAGTGGACTACTCCATCAAGCACAATCTGGCCTGGCGGCTTGAGTCGGACTATCTGACAGGCCAGGGTACTGATCAAAACCATGTGCGCGTCTCTACGGGGCTGGTCTGGCGGCTGGGGAATTAGTTCGGCTGCTTAGCCCTGTTAGAATTCCTTTTGATGATCTTTCGCAGTGACAATCGCGCACCCGAGCAGATCCGTCCCGTCAACATCATTCCCGACTTCATCTCGACCGCGGAGGGATCGGCGCTGATTGAGATGGGCAACACTCGCGTCATCTGCACCGCATCGGTCGAGGAATCGGTGCCTGCGTTCTTACGCAATTCGGGCAAGGGATGGATTTCCGGCGAGTACGGAATGCTGCCGCGCTCGACGCTTACGCGCACCACGCGCGAATCAGCCAAGGGACGGCCGAGCGGGCGCACGCAGGAGATTCAGCGGCTTATCGGACGCTCGCTGCGCGCGGTGGCCGATTTGAAGCGGCTGGGTGAGCGGACCATCTGGATCGATTGCGACGTGATCCAGGCGGACGGGGGCACGCGAACGGCATCGATTACCGGGGCATTCGTCGCGCTGGGCCTGGCTTTGCAGCGGCTGATCGATGCGGGAACATTGAGCGCGGCGCCGATCAAGGATTTTGTGGCGGCGATCAGCGTCGGCATCGTGGACGGCGAAGTTCTGCTCGACCTTAACTACGAAGAAGACGCGCGCGCCGACGTGGACATGAACTTCGTCATGACGGCAGGCAACAAGATTGTCGAACTGCAGGCCACCGCGGAGCACCAGGTGTTCGACGATGCTCAACTGGCAAAGATGATGTCGCTGGCGCGGCAGGGCATCCAGTCGCTGATTGCTAAGCAGCAGACGGTGCTTGGGACGCTGGCTCTGCGGCAGTGACTTTAGAGGTTCCTTCGTGAATTGTCATCCTGAGCGCAGCGAAGGACCTGTGCATTGGGACGCGACCAAATTCATAGGTCCTTCGCTTCGCTCAGGATGACAAAGTTTGGCGAATGTTTACGCTCATTGCAGCGCGCGTGGTTTAGAATTACCTGTCGTATTGCACTGCTAGGAGGATTTATGAAGCTTACCCCGGGCAAACTTGCTGGAATGAAGGCTGTATCGAATGAACGTGGCGTAATCGCCGCCGCTGCCATGGACCAGCGCGGTTCGCTGCAGAAGTCTCTTGCCAAGGAAAAGGGCTCGACCGTCTCCGATGAAATGATGGAAGAATTCAAGATACTGGTAAGCGAGGTGCTGACGCCCCATGCCAGCGCCATCCTGCTCGATCCCGAGTGGGGACTTCCGGCTTCGAAGCGGCGTTCGAAGAATGCGGGCTTGCTGCTGGCGTATGAAAAGACCGGGTACGACAAGACCGGACCCGGACGGCTGGGCGATCTGCTGGATCATTGGTCGGTGCGCCGCTTGAAGGAAGCGGGCGCGGATTGCATCAAGATTCTGCTCTACTACACGCCGTTCGATCCAAAAGAAATTAACGACAAGAAGCACGCCTGGGTCGAGCGCCTGGGTGATGAATGCCGCGCCAATGACATTCCATTCTTCCTGGAGTTCGTCACTTACGAAGAAGGCGTGGACGAGAAGGGCTTCGACTTCGCGAAGAAGAAACCGAAGGCGGTCATCGAAAGCATGCGCGAGTTCACCAAAGAGCGCTATGGCGTCGACGTAATGAAGGTGGAAGTCCCGATCAACATGAAGAATGTGGAAGGGACCAAGTCCTTCAAAGGTGAAAAGGCCTACTCGAAACAGGAAGCGATGAAGCTGTTCCGTGACGCGGCCGCGGTTGCGACCAAGCCCTTCATCTATCTGTCGGCGGGCGTGAGCAATGCCGAGTTCACCGAGTCGCTGGAACTCGCGGGCGAGTCGGGCGTGAAATTCAACGGCGTGCTCTGCGGACGCGCCACTTGGAAAGATGGGATCCCCGTCTACGCAAAACATGGCGCTGATACTTTCCGGAAATGGCTGGAAAATGAAGGCGTCAAGAACATCAATAACGTTAACGACCGCCTGAAAGCCGCCACCTCGTGGCACTCGATCTACGGCGTGGAACCGGCGCTGGCGCATGTGTAGATTTCACACTGAGAGTAGCGCCGCCGTCCCGGCGGCTGTACGGCGGGCGTCCCTTCGACTTCGCTCAGGGCAGGCTCTCGCCCGTCGCGCCGAGGGCGAGACGCCCTCGGGACAGCCGGCAAGATGCCGGCGCTACGCGTTTCTCGCGCCGAAGCGTCACGCGGAAACGGTACTAGGTGCCGGGTGCTAATCCTCAATTGCCGATTGCTTAATGCCGACCGCTGACCGTAAAACCGCTCTGATCACCGGCGCCTCGTTCGGCATCGGACTGGAACTCGCCCGCATCTTCGCGCGCGAAGACTACAACCTGGTTCTCGTCGCCCGCAGCGCGGACAAACTCCGGCAACTCGCCTCCGAACTGGAGAAGGCCCATGGCACGCGTTCGCTGATTCTGGCAGCCGACCTTAGCGAACCCGGCTCTCCCGCGTATGTATTGGATCAGACTTCGCGCGCCGACATTCAAGTGGATGTGCTGGTCAACAACGCCGGATTCGGACAGTATGGGATGTTCGCCGAGAACGATCTGGAAGAATGTCTGCGCCAGATCCAGCTCAACGTCACGACTCTCACCCACCTGACGCGCCTGTATCTCCCGGCGATGATCGAGCGCGGGAGCGGGCGCATCCTGAATGTGGCGTCCACCGCGGCGTTTCAGCCGGGGCCGCTGATGGCGGTGTATTACGCCACTAAGGCCTACGTACTGCTCTTGTCCGAAGCCATTGCCAATGAACTCCAAGGAACGGGCGTTAGCGTCACCTGCCTGTGCCCAGGGCCGACGGCCACCGAGTTTCAAAAACGCGCGAACATCGCGGGCATTCGGCTAACAAAGTATGGAGCGATGGATGCCCGCACTGTGGCAGAGGACGGCTATCGCGCGTTGATGGCCGGCAAACCTGTGGTGATTTCCGGATTCAGAAATTGGCTGGTGGCACAGTCGGTACGCTTCGCGCCACGGCGATTGGCCACGGCTGTGGCGAGGAAACTGCAGGGAAGCAGTGGCAGGTGATGGAGCGACGGGCGTCTCGTCCGCCCGCTGAGATGCCGCGCACTATGAGACGCGGCAAGCCGCGTCTCTACACAGGTGTCTTGCGGTCTTCCAGTGCTGCCTGCACTCGGCTGTGTTTGCGGCTGTAGGTGAAATAGACCACCATGCCGATCACCAGCCAGATAATCAATCGCGCCCAGTTGATCCAGCCGAGTTTGTACATCATGTAGCCATTGAACAGGATACCCATGACTGGCACAAACGGCACCCAGGGCGTCCGGAACGGTCGAGGTTGGCCGGGGTTCGTACGCCGCAGGGCCAGAACGGCGGTGCAAACAATCACGAACGCCAACAGCGTTCCGATGTTAACCATTTTTCCGATATCCTCGATCGGCGTCAGGCTGCCCACGATCGCCGCGAGCAGGCCCACGAGCATGGTGTTCTTCCATGGCGTCCGGAAGCGCGGGTGAATATCGGCGAAGAATTTCTTGGGCAAAAGCCCGTCGTAGGCCATCGAATACAAGACGCGGGTCTGGCCTATCAGCATGACGAGCATCACGCTGGTTAGCCCGGCCAGCGCTCCAAGCGTAATAATGTGGGACGCGCCGCTAAGGCCACGGTCGAGGAAAGCGCGCGCAATGGGCGCTTCTATATTGATCTCTTTCCACGGAACCATCCCGGTCAGCACCGCGGCGACCGCGATATACAACACCGTGCAGACCAGCAGCGAAGCAATGATGCCGATCGGAAGATCGCGCTGCGGATTCTTTGCCTCCTGGGCGGTGGTGGAAACGGCGTCGAATCCGATGTAGGCGAAGAAAATGTAAGCTGCGCCGGCCCCGATTCCGGAGAATCCCATTGGCGCGAAAGTTGCCCAGTCCGATCCCCAGTTGCTGGCGCTTACGTAGCGGATACCGAGGCCGATGACAAAAAGGACAACTCCAACTTTGATGGTAACAATGGTGGCGTTGAAGCGGGCGCTCTCCTTGATGCCAACCACCAGGATCGCCGTGATCACGAGAGCGATCACGAAGGCCGGCACGTTGAGGCCGATCTCATATCCAAAGAGATGTGGTGCACTCAACAGATCGTGAGCTTTCTGTGACAACTCTGGCGATTGCGCTCCCATGATGGCCGTTACTTTATTGAGAAAAGCCTGCGTTCCCGGCACCAGCGTGGAATCGGAGGCCAGCGCCATCTGGCGAGCGATGATCTTCTCCGCTTCGTTGAGCCCAGTCCAGTGGTCGTATGCCAGCCATAGCGGCATCTTGATGTGGAAAATATCGAGCAGTTCGATGAAGTGGTTGGACCATCCGGACGACACGGTGCTGGCGCCCATGGCGTATTCGAGCGTAAGGTCCCAGCCGATGATCCAGGCAATAATTTCGCCCAGCGTAGCGTACGCGTAGGTGTAGGCGCTGCCCGCCAACGGGATCATAGCCGCAAACTCCGCGTAGCAGAGAGCCGCGAAAGCGCAACCCAATCCGGAGAGCACGAACGAGAGCATCAGCCCCGGTCCGGCATAGTGCGCACCGAGTCCAGACATCACGAAGATTCCGGCCCCAATCACAGCGCCGACACCCAGAGCCGTTAATTGGAATACGCCCAGCGTGCGTTTCAAGCTATGCGCGCCAGTCTCTTGCGCTTCCTCGAACAAAAGCGCAAGCGGCTTTTTCGCGAAGAGGTCAGTCATGAGTTGCGTCTCTCCTATTAGTTAAACCTAACAGACTGTGGCGAAACTCCAGCATCCAAAGCCAGCGCCTAAAAGCGTATTCATGACGCTGCACTTACGGTATGCCTAAAGGCATACCCTGATACAAATCGCACTTGCGCCGCAGGCTGCTAAGTCGTCTGGGATCGCGGACGCCAGATGTAGTACACCGGGATGCCGAGCAGCACGATGAACAGTCCCGGCCAAGTGTATTGCGGCTTGTACCGTAACAGCACCACATCGATAAACAAAGCCATCACGATATAAATTGCGGGCAAAATCGGGTATCCAACGGCCTTGTACGGACGCTCGGCTTCGGGATGGGTGCGGCGCAAGACGAAAAGCCCGAGGATGGTGAGTACGTAGAACACCAGCACCGCAAAAATAATGTAGTCCAGGAGTTGGCCGTAACTGCCAGAGATGCAGAGCACGCACGTCCAGACCATCTGGACCATCAGCGAAATGGCAGGCGTCTTGTAGCCGGGATGGAGGCGGGCAACGCTGCTAAAGAACAGGCCGTCTTTCGCCATGGCGTAGTAGACGCGGGCTCCGGAGAGAATCAAGCCGTTGCAGCAGCCGAAGCCGGAAATCATGATGGCGACGGCCATCAGCGCTCCGCCGATGGAACCAAACATCTGTGTCATGACCGCAGTGGCCACGCGGTCCTCGCGGGCGTACTGAATGCCGCGCTCGATGAGTGTCGTTCCGCTCGGATTGCCCACCAGGGGCAGCGCGCTCAGATAAATAAAGTTGCACGCGATATAGAGCGCGATCACCACGCCGGTGCCGAGGGCCAGCGACAGTGGGAGATTCCGGCTGGGATTTTTCACCTCGCCGGCGGTGAAGGTAACGTTGTTCCACGCATCGGCCGAGAACAGCGAACCGACTTGCGCGATCGCCAGCACCGTCAGGGTCGAGACCAAAACGCCGCCACCCACGTTGTGAAGCGTGCCCAGGCCAGAATTGTGCCAAAAGTTTGCGCCGAAATTCGCGGCCATTGCCTGGGCGTTCCGGCCAAGAAAGACTCCGAAGATGGCCAGGCCGAGCAGCGCCGAAACTTTCGCGGTGGTGAAGATGTTCTGGATGAAAGCGCCGGTCTTGACGCCGAAAATATTGACGATCGAAAGCGCGACCACGACCAGGATGGCGACGAGGTTCTGCGTGTTCAATCCAACATCCATGCCGCCGAGCATCATGGGGCCAACGGCAAACTTCGGTACTTTCCACAGGTGGACAATCCAATGACTGGACGAGATTGCGGGCCAGAAGATCCCGAGGAATTTGCCGACGGCGACGCCCACGGCGGCAATCGTGCCCGTCTGAATCACGAGAAACAGAGTCCAGCCGTAGAGAAAACCCGAGAGCGGCCCGAGCGACTCGCGCAGATAGACGTACTGCCCGCCCGCGCGCGGCATCATCGCAGCCAGTTCACCGTAGGCGAGCGCGGCGGCAATGGTGAGAAAACCGGTGATGAGCCAGGCGCCGATGAGCAAAGCCGGCGATGTGACCTCGCGAGAAATCTCGGCGGACACAATGAAGATGCCCGAGCCGATCATGGAGCCCATCACCAGCATGGTCGCGCTGGTCAGGCCCAGACCTTTGACTAGCTCTTGGTCCTGATGGGTATGCTGCTGCCAATCGCTGGCGTTCGAAGCGACGCTCGCAGCGACTTTCGAAGCGGGAACTAGCGGTGGAACCTTCGCGCTCACGAACCTCCTAAGGGACTGCCGTAAAACTAACGTTCGGATCTGGGCGTCGCTTTAGCGATGCCGAAAAGTCTTCGAGATCGCTAGCCCTCTAGTGTGCGAGTGAGTCGGTCGTCCCTCCGGGACTCGAAATCATTCCTATAGTTTTCCCAGCGCTGAAGCGCTGGGCTAAGTTCGGACGCCCCTCTGGGGCTAGATGATCGAACGTTTCGTTCCAGTGGATTGTCCCAAAACGAGTTCTCATGCACACACTTTAGGGGCCGCGCATGGCCGACGATCCGCTCCAAGAGACTTCAACTTTACCCCAGAACTCTTAAAAATTCCTCTGCTGATTTGTGGGGATCAGGTAACAAGTCGGATATCACCGCCACGGCATCGGCTCCGGCTTCGATGACGGAAGAGGCGTTGGCGCGGGTTATGCCGCCGATCGCGACTAGAGGCTTGCGCGTCAGTTCTCTTGCCCGGCGGACGCCTTCGAGTCCGACGACTGGATCGGGATTGGCTTTGCTCGTGGTCGCGAAGACGGGGCCGATGGCAAGGTAGTCGGCGGAAGTTTTGTCGGCTTCCGCCAGTTGCTCCGGATTGTGCGTTGATACTCCCAGGCAGAGGGCGGGGCCAATGATGCGCCGCGCCGATTCGGGGAGCAGATCATCCTGCCCAACATGGAGGCCGTCGAAGCCAGCGGCGAGGCAGAGGTCGGCGCGGTCGTTCATTATGAGCTTGACGCCCGCTCCGAGCCGCGCCCTGAGTTCACGCGCCTCGGCGAGCATTTGGCGGGCGCTTCCAGACTTGTTGCGATACTGCAGCAGCGTGCAGCCAGCGGCAGCAAGTTCCTCGGCGGCGGCAAACATGGCAGCAGCGTCCGGGAAACAGCCAGCGTCGAGAATTGGATATAGACGAGGAAGTAGCATTGTCCTTTCGTAGTCTATGCGTTCTCAGGCTGAGCGTCAGTATCAACGACCTACATCGAGAGGGGCGAGGGTAGTTGATGTACTGGCCTGTTCTCAACAGTTGAATCCCCTATTGCTGTTAATCCATTTTCCGAACTGGTAAAGTTAATCTCAATCATGAAGAACTTGATATTTCTTGTGTCCCTGCTGTGCGGCATTTCGACCGCTGAACAGCCGCCCAAGGTAATGACCAAAGTTGAAGTTGTTCTGCAAAGCCCTGACGCTCCAGCAGGAAGTTTCGCGGCGAAGCCGAAAGTTTTCTATCGCGCCGGAAATCGCTACTGTCGCATCGAAGAGGCACCCGATCCAGAGCAAGGGATTCATAGCGTGATGATCGTCAACGAACCCGATTATTGGACGGTCAACCTCTTTACAAAAACGGGCCGACACAGTGTCGATCCGGGCCCAACGTTTAACTGTCACTTACCAATACTCGCTTACGGTTCACCCCAGTCGCTCGACGATGAAACGAAGGAGATCAGGCAGTTGGAGTTCGGGCAAGAGTTTGAGTTCTTCAAAAACAAAGGGGCAACCGCAGAAAAAGGTCCAGTTCTTCAAACAAAAGAAACAACGGTATACAGAGCAAAAGTCGGCACGGCGGCATTGGCGTTGTTCACTTACGGGACGCCAGAACGACCGCTTGCGGTGGCTCTACAGCGCGAAGGCAAGAGCGATCTGTTTTGGTACAGCGGCTACGGACAGGTGGATTTTGACCCCAAACTCTTCGCAAAACCCGAGAATGTGAAGATCGAAGATTCAAAGCCTTGAGACGGCGTGATCCAAGACCCAAACTTTTATCTTGATTGTTGACGCAACATCGCGATTTCACCACCACCCTACTTCGCCTTCGCCAGAAATCTCTCAATAAACCCCGTATCGAAATTGCCTGCGCGGAAGTCCGGATCAGCCAGAATGCGCCGGTGCAGCGGGATCGTCGTGTAGATTCCTTCCACGATAAACATTCCGAGGGCACGGCTCATGCGCGAGATGGCTTCGCTGCGATCCTTGCCGCGCACCACCAGCTTCGCAATCAGCGAGTCATAATAAGGAGGAATCGTGCCTTCGGCATAGGCGGCCGTGTCGATGCGCACGCCCGTGCCTCCCGGAGGATTGAAGGTGGTGATCTTGCCCGCAGAGGGCGTGAACTTCTCCGGATGCTCGGCGTTGATGCGGCACTCGATGGCGTGTCCGCGATGCACGATGGGGCCTTGCAACACGTCGGCCAGTTTTTCGCCGGCGGCAATCATGATCTGACTCTTCACCAGGTCCACGTCCGTGACCATCTCGGTGACGGGATGCTCGACCTGGATGCGCGTGTTCATCTCGATGAAGTAAAGCCGCCGGTCGTTTTTCGTTTTCGTTTTCGTGCTCGTGTCCGTGTTCGTGTCCGTGTCCATGAGGAATTCGACGGTGCCGGCGTTGTGGTAGCCAACCTGGCTGAGAGTTTTGCCGATGATGTCTCCAATTTCCTGGCGCAGCTCGGGCGCCATCTTTACTGACGGCGACTCTTCGATCAGCTTCTGGTGGCGCCGCTGGATCGAGCACTCGCGTTCTCCCAAGCTGACGACGTTGCCGTGCTCGTCGCCCAGCACCTGGAATTCAATGTGGCGCGGATGCTCGACATAGCGTTCCAGGTAAAGGTCGCCGTTGCCGAAGGAGGCGGCGGCCTCCGACTGCGCCTGCCGGTAGAGTCCGGGCAATTCATCTTCATTGCGCACAATGCGCATGCCGCGCCCGCCGCCTCCGGCCGTGGCCTTGAGGATGACCGGAAAACCGATTTGCCGCGACCACTCGCGCGCTTCTTCATCGGAGGCGACCACGCCGTCCGAGCCGGGAAGGATCGGCACGCCGTGCTGTTTCATGGCGGCGCGCGCTTTTTCCTTTTCGCCCATCAGCCGGATGACATCGGGAGTGGGGCCGATGAACTTGATGTGACAGGACTCGCAGACCTCCGCGAAGTTGGCATTTTCCGAAAGCAGGCCGTAACCGGGATGGATGGCGTCCACATTGGCGATTTCGGCGGCGCTGATCACGGTGGGAATGTTGAGATAACTCTGCGCCAGCTGCGGCGGGCCAATGCAAATCGCCTCATCGGCAAAGCGCACATGCAGCGAATTGCGGTCCGCTTCACTGTAGATTGCGACGGCGCGGATGCCGAGCTCTTTGCATGCGCAAATGATGCGCAGCGCAATCTCGCCGCGATTCGCTACCAGAATCTTCTTAAACATTAGGATTTTCTTTGAATGTCTGAGAATCGGGTCATCGGATCATCGGGTGATCGGGTCATCTAAAAACGCTGCTCCGCATTCGATCACCCGATGGCCCGATCATCCGATGACCCGATCTACTCATTTTGTTGGCCGAACGGCGAATAGTTCCTGGCCGTACTCGATGGGCTGGCCGTTGGCGACGAGCTTCTTGACCAACTCTCCCGCCACGTCGCATTCGATTTCGTTCATCAGCTTCATCGCTTCAACAATGCACAAAACCTGGCCCACTTCCAGCGCATCGCCGACTTTGACGAAGGGCGGCGAGCCGGGCGAGGGCGATTCGTAGAAAGTGCCCACGATCGGCGAATGCACAATGTGCAATCCTTCGTCGGGTTCGGGAGGTTCAGGCGCAACGGCACTCGCGACCGAATCAACCCGTCCGGCCGCGGAAGTAGCGGCCGGAACCGCGGAGGGCGTGTGCTGAACCGCGACATAACGCGAGTCTGACAACACCACGGGCGACGGTTCGGCGCGGCGCTTGATCTTCAACTTGACATCGCCGCGCTCCAATTCAAACTCGGCAATGTCCTTTTCGATCAAGAACTCGATCAGTTCTTTCAGCTCTTTTTGATTCATGGATAGGGGCGGGTTCCGTTTTGGTTTCGTATCACGTGTGGCGGCGGTGCTTGCCCCGCCAGGACGGGGCCCTTCGGCTCCGCTCAGGGCAGGCGCCGCCCCGTCACCACACTATGTCTGCTAAATTACAACCAGTTCTTTATCTGTGGGCATCAGCACTTCGCAGCCCGAAGGCGTAACCACCACCACATCTTCGATCCGCACACCCCACTTCCCAGGCACGTACGCGCCCGGCTCAATGGTGACGACTGTTCCCGGTTCCAGTCTCTGGCTTTGCCCCTCGGACAACCTGGGGGCCTCGTGTATCTCTAATCCTAAACCATGCCCGGTCGAATGGGTAAAGTACCGGGCCAGTTTTCGCTGGCGCAGCACACGCCGCGCGGCGCCATCCACTTCGCCGGCGGCCGCGCCGGGGCGAACCGCCGAGATGGCTGCCTGCTGCGCTTCCAGCACGGCCTCATACAGCCCTCGAGCTTCCGCCGAGGGACGTCCGACGTGCACAGTGCGGGTGCGATCCGAGCAATAACCGGCGAGTATAACACCAAAATCACAGACCACGAATCCGCGGGGAATGCGCGCGCCCGTGGCCCGGCCATGCACCATCGCCGAGCGAGTTCCGGAAGCGAGTATCGTGGGAAACGACATGCCTTCGGCGCCGGCACAACGGGCCTCGTACTCCATGGCGGCGGCGACTTCGACCTCACACACACCCGGCCGAATTTTGTTGCGAGCAACCTGAAAAAGACTGGCGCCGAGTTCGACCGCCCGCCGGATGCGCAGAACCTCGGCCGCGTCCTTCACCATGCGGGCACGCTCGACCAGCGGGGGCGCGAAACGCAAGCGCGCCTTCCCCTTCAGCACCGAAGCTAACCGGTCGCGCATGCCGGCGGTGATCGACTCCGGTTCGATGCCCACCCATGCCGGCGTCGAGCGTCTCCGCTGCGCGGCCAGCCACTCCGCCGCCGCCAGCAGCGGGGACTGGCGCGCGATGACCATGCTCACATTATTGAGGTGCGCACGCTTCATTTCCTCTTTTGCCTGGGTGCGGTGGCGTCCGTCTGTAAAAAGGATGGAACCACGATCGGCCACCAGCAACGCAGCCGCACTGCCAGTAAAGCCACAGAGATAGCGAACATTGGGGAGATGAGTGATGAGCAGGGAGTCAAGCTTGTGGCCCGAGAGCGAGGCTTGGAGCCGGCGCAGGCGTCCAGCGTGGTCCATAGGAGGAGTGTAGCAAGGAGCGGCTGCGAGCTACGAGCCGCGAGCTACGAGTTCATGGCTTCAAGCTCGAAGCCCGTAGCTCGTAGCTCGCCGCAAAAGGAAAGCCGCCGGGCTCTCGACGGGTTCTCCGAGAAGGCCGGCGGCTTGGGCGGTTGTAACGTCGCGCTTAGGTTTGAATGATGCGCGGCGTGATGAAGAAAATCAGCTCCTGGTTTGTAGTCTGCACCGTACGATGCTTGAACAGGTTGCCAAGGTACGGGATATCCCCGAGCAAAGGCACCTGCGAGATATTGAGCGAGTTGTTGGTCTGGATCACGCCGCCAATCACCACCGTGCCGCCGTCCGTGACCAGCACTTGCGTGGTGGCCTGCTGGGTGATCAGTTCCGGGTTGCCCAGTCCGTCTTGCTGGCCGAAGTTAGGCAAGGTGTTTTCGACATCCACGTTCAGGAAGATGGTGCCTTCCGACGTGATCTGCGGAGTCACCGTCAGTCGCAGGAAGGCATCCACGTAGGTCGCGGTCGCCGGAGCGCTTAACGAGGGCGCGGTCATGATCGGTATTTTTACTCCCTGTTTCACGACCGCCTGAATGTTGTTCTGGGTGACGATACGCGGACGGGAAAGAACTTTCAGCAACCCGCGCGACTCGGCCGCCGTGAGAATCATGTCGATCCGCATGTTGTTGGTGGCGTTGATAAGTTGCAGACCGCTGGTCGCCCCGACTGCGCCCAGGTTCGAAAACAACGGTATCGAGCTCCCGGTTGCGCCGCTGGCGGTGGTGAAGTAATTCGGATTCGTAACGTTCTGGGTGATCGACGAGGTGCCAACGACTGGCGCTCCGCCAACTGAGGTTGTCCCGTTGCCCCAGCCCAGGCCCAGCTGTACGCCGATGTCACGGGCGAAGCTGCGAGTGGCCGCCACCACGCGGGCTTCGATTTCGACTTCCTGGGTCTTGCGGTCCATCTGCTGGATGAGGCGGTCAATCTGCGGCAGAACTGCCGGAATGTCGGCAACGATAATTGAATTGGTGCGTTCGTCGGCGACGATGTCGCCACGCTGACTCAGGAACTTCTTGAGCGGCATCAATAGGTCCTTGGCGTGGGCGTAGCTGAGGAAGCGGGTGATGCTGACTTTGTCTACCGCCAGCGCTTCGGCATCGATTTGCGCGCGCCGGTTCTCGGCTTCCTTCCTCAACGTCTCAACGGTGGCGATGCGCAATACATTGCCGTCCAGTTGGCGGGACAGGTCGTTGTTCTTGAGCACGATGTCCAGTGCCTGATCCCACGGCACGTCATCGAGCACGATGGTCAGATTGCCGTGGATCGTGGGATCGAGCACGACGTTCAGACCGCTGATCTCGTGAATCAGGCGGAAGAAATCTTTCAGATCGACATCCTTAAGATTGACCGAGATCGGCTCGCCGGTGTACTTGGCTCCGTTCACCGCGGGCTTCTGTTCCAGCTGCGCCTTCTGCTCGGCGGCCAGGTTCACGGCCGGCTGGATGGTCGGCTTGTTGCTGCCCGCTTGCCCGAGGGCGGCATTGGTATTGGTGGCAACCAGTTCCGCCGCCGTCTTGTCGGCAAAGCGGCTGGCCGCTTCCTGGGCCTTCGCGACCGGCTCGGCGGCTTTGGGCGAAAACTTGGGTTCGACGAAGGCAAAGTCCGCCGCCGGTTTCCCGGCGTTCTCTGCCGAGGCCGGAGCCGGCGCAACCGCCGTTGCCGTTGCCGAGGTCGTTGCCGGGGTTCCTGGAGCCGAAGCCAGCGCCAGTTGCGGCGCCTGACTCGCGGCCGGCGATTTAACGGCCGGCGCGGGTTGGCGATGGGCCAGCGCCGCCTCGTGGATCTTGAGGACGAAGCTGCCTTCCGGACCCGCCACTAATTCATGCTGGCGGCTGGCGGCGCGATCACCGTCGGCGAGATCAATGACCACGTGCGTGCTGGGCGGGACTTGCCCGTCCATCCCGATGCGGACGTCTTTCACGCCGTCTCGGCCTACGCTGATGTGGCTCTGAGCCGTGGCCATCACGGTGTTGGGAAAGTCGACGACGATGCGTGCCGGTGATTCAAGTGTCGACAGTTTGGGCGCCAGCGCGCCCTTCGCCTTGAACTCGATACGCAATCCGTCCTGGCTGTGCGCGACCTCGAGCCTCTGCAATCGAGCGCCCGCGGCCACCCCCTTGCCCGTCGTGTCAGCCGCGGCTGCGATCGTTATCACTACGAACGCCAGCAGCGGAACTAAGAGACCCAGCAGTTGCTTTCGCATTTCCCTATCTCCCCATGCGAGGCCGTTTCGCCTCCATGTGTTTCCTAGAACGCGTTTCTTCGAAGTCTTTGTTGTCTCCGTGGCCTAAACCGCCGGAGTCGTAATCTTCTTCACTACTTCCCGCGTGAACGTCTTGCCCATCCGGTCCTGCAGTGTTTCCTGGAAAACGATGGAGTCGCCCGTGATTTTCATCACGTAACCGTTGAACACCGGATCGTTCTCCCGCAGAAAATAAGCTTTATTCATGCTGTTACTGACCACGGCGATGAAACCGCCCTCGGCACGCACGACACCACGCAGGTTGATGGCGCCGATTTCCAGACACTTCTTGCCGGTGCTGCAACCCGAACCGCCGGCGTGGCTCACCACCGGACTAACGAAAGGATCCCGTCTGCCGTTGGCGTTGTACTTGCTGTCGGGAACGACCGACTGCTCGCTCTCCGCATTCTCGCCGCCTCCCGCAACGCCATGGCCGGCTGCGACAGCGTCCGCCGACGCGTTTTCTTCGGGAGCCGCCGTGGGCGCTGGCTGCACGATTTGCTCAACCAGGACTGCCCCACCGCGTCTCATGCGGTCTCTTTCCCTTCTTTTCGCCTCCGCCGAGCGCGCGTCCGCCGGTGGTGAGGATGACCTCACCGGCGTAGCCACCCTGACTGCGCTCGACTTGGCCGGAGGATGCGTGGCGTTCGCCGGATCGGAGTGGTGAATGCCCAGAGCCTGATTCGAGGCGGCCGTGGCATTGCTATTCACCGTGTTCATCGTGTTGCGCGTGTTCTGGATAATGCGGGGACTCTGGGCCGAGGCCAAGCCCGCGGCCAGTACCGAAACCAGAATTGCCGTCGTTATCGTGATTGCTGGCTTCATCTTCATCCTGTCCCTCCTACTTCTTCACCGGTGGTCCGGGCTTGCTGGCCGGCGCCGCCGGATCCAGGTCGTGACTGAAATACGTTGTCGTCAGGCAGGTGGCCACCACACTCTCACTGGGCGCGTACTGGTAGGTATGCCTCGCTTTTGCATCGGCCGGCTTGCGGGTCGAAGCGACCAGCAGGTTGGAGACGTTTACGATGCGCTCCACTTTTCCCAACCGGTCGAAAAACCCCAGCATGGAGTAGTACGGACCATCGAACTCGACTTCGAACGGCACTTCGGTGTAGAACTCTTTCGCGGCGTAGGGACGCGACGTATAGCGGCGGATTTCCACACCCGACTTGCGGGCTTCTCCGCTCACCATGCGCATGAAATTGTCCACTTCCTTTTCATCGGGCACGATGCGCCGCTCGATTTCGAGCTGCTGCTTCAGGCTGGCCAGCTGGCGCTCGATGTCGGCCAGTTTCGGCCGGTAGGCTTCGAGTTCCGCGTTCTCGCGCAGTTTGGCCTGCAGCTTGATCCGGGCCGCATCATTTTGGTTGCGCTGCGACTTATAGACGGTGTAGTAAAGGCCGCCGGTGGCTATCGCCGCCACCAGGACCAGCACACCCAGCAACTTCACCCCATTTAATTCGCCAAGATTCATAGTCGGTTCCGCCTTTACGACTTCGCCTTTTCGCAGGTCAGCGTGAACTGAAACGCCTGCATGTCCTTTACGCCTTCGTCCTGATAACTTTCCTTAATCTCGATGTTGCGGAAAAAACCGGTCTTCTGCAGGTTGGAAATCAGGTTGGCCACGGCATCGCTGCTCAGCGCCGTGCCGTCGATGGCCACGTTCGCACCCTGGTCCTGCATGCTGTTCAGCCACACCGCTTCGGTGCGGTTGACCGTATCGGCGATCATGGACAAGAGGGCGACCGGGCCGGTTTGGTTGTTACGCAGCTGGTCGATCACATCGACCCGCCGCTTATAAAGCTCGGCTTGCCTCTGCCGCTCCAGGTACCGCACCTTGATGTCGGCCAGTTCCCGATTCTTCTGTTCCGCCAGCCGGCTCTGCACCTCGATCGTCTTCTTCTCTCGATCGAGGGTGTACCAGTAACCGGCATTGACGGCGCCGGCAATCAGCAACACGGCGGCCACCTGAACCAGGGGCCCGCCTAAGTTGCCCAGATCCATACTCGGCATGCTGACGGCAACGTTCTTCTTGCCTTTCGGTTTCGGAGAGCCCAGCAGATTGATTCGGATCATAGCTTTTCAAAGCTCCTCAGGGCCAAACCCACGGCCACTGCCAACTGGCCCGCGTTCTGTTCGACCAACTGCGCCCCGGCGCCTTCCACCGGAGCCACCACTTTCTGAAACGGGTTGAACAACTCGACCGGCATCGAGAACTCCTGGCGCAACGCTTCCACCAGGCCGGGAACTTTGGCCGAACCGCCGGCCAGATAAATCTTTTCGATGTGCTCGCCCGCCGCACTGGCGCGGAAGAAGTCGAAGGTCTTCTGAATTTCCAGCACAATGATTTCCGTGACCTGCTGCAGGATGGGCGTCTTCGCGTCGTCCTGCACCGTGCCCACCTTGCGCCCCAGCTTGAGCGATTCCGCGTCGTCGAAGCTCAAATCCAGTTCCTTCTGCAGCGAGTCGGTGTACTGATGACCACCCACCGAAACGTCGCGCGGGAACAGGGGCGTCGTGCCCTTGACGATGTTGATGTTCATCACGCTCGCACCCAGGTTGAGCAGGGCAACCACTTGTGTCGGCGCCGGCTCATAGTTGTATTCGTAGCAGTTCTGCAGTGCGAGCGCATCGATATCCACAATAGACGGAGTCTTGCCCGCCATCGAGAGTACGTTGGTGTAGTTCAGAATCTTGTCCTTCTTGACAGCCACCAGCAGCACATCCATCTGCGGACTGGTCGCGTCGTCGGAAAGAATCTGGTAGTCGAGGTTGACATCCGCCAGATCGAACGGGATGTGCTGCGCCGCTTCCTTCTGGATGGTCTCGGCCAGTTCCTGATCGCTCATCGAGGGCAGCGAGATTTTCTTCACGATCACCGAGTGTCCGCTCACCGCCGTGGCCACCGCCTTCGACTTGATCTCAGTGTCCGCGAACAGCTTGGAGATCGAGCTCGAAACCTGACCCGAGTCCACGATCATGGAATCGACCACGAGGTCGGGCGCGATCGGCTCCAGTCCGAGGTGTGCCACTTCGATTCCCGTGCGTGTCTTCCTGAGCTCGACGGCCTTGATGCTCGAAGAGCCCACATCCAGACCCACTATCGTCTTCGATCCTCTTCCAAACATGTGCCCGCCTTTATTTACCGAGTTCGTTTACGGAGTTCCGGCAGCTTTCACGGCTGCCTTGATTTTCTTTTTGCCGCGCGGTTCCATTTCCATCGACTTCTCTTCCATCCACTGATCGAGCTTCGATTTTTTGAAGCGCCAGCGGTTGCCCAACTTGAACGCCGGAAGCTTTTGCTCGTTCACGTACTTGTAAAGCGTGTCCGGACTCACTCCCAGATACTGCGAAGCTTGGCGAATGTTCATCACTTCTCGCGAGTCGGCCATTAACATTTCCATGCGCGTTCGAGTGTATTTTGGTGTGCTGAGCATATCTCAACCGGAAGCGCGGGCTGCTCAACCTGAATCTCCCGGTTTCTTAGGGTTTTATGGGGGTTTTCTGGAATTCACAAAAACTGGACTTGCACTTGTCGTCTACTGATAGCGTCGGTATGTACTGACACTACTATATGCAGGGGCGTCTACGCAAATTGGGGGCCCGTCACACGAGTTAAAGTAACTAAGGTACTAGAGACGGTACGGAAGTACTTGGACAGGCGCGCAAACCGCTGAAAAGGCGGCAACTCGATGCCCTTTGCAACGCGGACATTTCTGCGATTTTCGTTCGCTTTTAAGCTTGACTTTCGAGGCCGCCGGGTTCCGATCGCTCGCACCATCGCTCGCACCATTTCTTGCGCCATCGCTCGCGCGACGTGAGCGCCGTCACTTATTGTTCGGACAGGTTCCTGTAGGCTGATCTGTTTTCGAATCTCGGAAGAAGGATCCCCATGAAACTGCTCGTGATTGGTTCCGGCATGATGGGTTCAGCGGCGGCCTACGATATGGCGCGCCAGGGCCACGTCGAGTCCGTCACTCTCGCCGACAACGACCTCAAGCGCGCCAAAGGCGCCGCTGCCCGCGTCAACCGCCTCGCAAGCAACAAGAAAGTCCGCGCCGTCGGGCTTGACGCCGCCAAAGAAAAAGAAGCCGCTCGCCTGATGAAAGGCCACGAGGGCGCGCTCTCCGCCGCTCCCTACCGTCTGAACCTCGGACTGGCAAAAGCCGCCATCCGCGCGGGTTGCCATTTCGCCGATCTCGGCGGCAACAACACCGTCGTGCGCCAGGAGCTGGCGCTCGCGAAGCAAGCCGAGAAACGCGGCATTGGCCTGGCTCCCGATTGCGGTCTCTCGCCCGGCATGGCATCGATTCTCGGCGGCGAACTGGTTCGCCGCCTGGGCGGTCGCGCCGACGCGCTCAAGCTCTACGTCGGAGGTCTGCCCGAAAAACCGATGCCTCCGTTTCATTACCAACTCGTGTTTTCCGTCGAAGGACTGATCAACGAATTCGTAGAACCAGCGCGCATTCTCCGCCGCGGCAAGATCACCACCATCGAGGCGCTCACCGAGCCCGAGCCATTTCACATGGACGGCTTCGCGCCGCTCGTGGCCTTTCAAACCTCCGGTGGAACTTCTACTTTGCCCGAGACCTTCGCCGGCAAAGTGGGCGAGTGCTTCGAGAAAACTCTGCGCTATCCCGACCACTACGATCTGCTCCGCGGATTGAAGGAACTGGGCCTGTTTTCGAACGAGAAAATGCGTATCGGCGACGTGGAAGTAGCGCCGCGCGCGCTGCTGGCAAAGGTGTTCGAGAGTAAATTCGCCGGCGAGAGCCCCGACGTCTGCATCATGCGCCTCGAGGCCCACGAATCCGTCAAAGCTCCCGGAGTCCGGGGCCTGCTCGGCGGAAAACTCAAAGGCCGAGTAGCGACCTTTACCATGGTCGACCGGTACGATCCCAAGAGCGACATGAGCGCCATGATGCGCACCACCGCCTTCCCCGCCTCCATCGTCCTGCAGATGATGTGCACGGGCGCGGTGAGCAAGCGCGGGGCAGTCTTGCAGGAACGAGACATCCCCGCCGACTCTTTCCTCGAAGAAATCGCCCGCCGGGGAATCAAGATCGAGTACAGAGTCGAGTAGCGAGAGTTGGAACGCATGCCGCGTTGATCGCAAGGAAATTCACCCACCTTTGTGCGGGGAGATCACCCAGTCGTGCTTTTGGCGGGAACCCGCAATTTTCTTTAGCGGGAACAGCCTGGCGGGAACTGCCACCGGCGCGAGACTCCTTTATTCTCTAGTAAATACAACCAAGAACGGCTACCTGCCTTGCAGCCCGCAATCGCGTCTTCAGCGAACATTTTTGAGCCAAAGAATCAGCGGCCTGGGTCGGGCACACTTTGGCAACTCGCTTGCTTGTTGGGTGGATGGGTGGGGCATTTCAGCAGTAGGAGAAGAAGCCATGTGGATGAGGTCATGCGCGGTATGTAAGGCACTCATGATAAAACTCCGCTTGCGCGATTCTGTCCGCTGCCGCTGTGGGTGGGAGTGGGAGTGGTAGGGGTCATCCGAATGGAAAGCCAATCGCAAGCGGACAAGACGCAGAGATTTCACGAGATGAAGGGGAACTGCTATATGGCTCGAGTAATCAATTTCTATATCCCGAAGAACTTCCGCAGAAAAGCGACGACGGTTCCGCAGTCAAAACCCGGAAAACTGATCCGGTGTTATCCAGCGAGGAAGTCAGCGTAGCGTCGAGGTTGCGCCCGCTCGCCTGTCCCTACTCGCGATTCTCTTCCTCGACCACCGTCATCTTCGTATCCGTCCGGAATTTCCTGTAATCATGGAAAATCAGTTCGATATCTTCGTCGTAGGCCTTGAATAGTGCAACCCGCGCGTCGAGGTGAATCTCCACCTGTTTGGGCAGCCAAACCTCATCGTTCACCCTGATCTGCTCAAAGAGAATGTGCGTGCCTTTGTGGACTCTTGCGAGCACGAAGCCAAACGAAATCGTATCGATGGCGGTGATGTCTAGCTTCACCCATTGGGCGTCGGTCTTGTCAATCCAGACGCGTCCTTTGAACTTGCTGAGCATCCGGGCGTCGCGGCTCTTGGGTTCGTAGCCGGGACGAGGCTCGCCCTGCAGCACCCAGGCATCGCGCCCGTCGAGCGCTTCGGAGCCGAGCAGCCGGAAGTTGAAGGCATCGGCGATCTCGAGCACAAACTTGCGACCCTCTTCGCGGCTTTTTTCTTCCTTCTCCAGCCGTTTGCGGCGGTCGTTTTCGGATTCGTTCTTGCGTTTGTCGATGATCTTCTGAATCTTATCGTCTTCTTTTCTTGCCTCGTTGGCCGACAGTGTTTTGTCGTCCTTGGCGGTCAAGCGCGCGACGGGCTCTCCATAAATCTCGAGAATCTCCCAGGTCCGGGATTCGATCTTCTTTACCTTGGCAGGTTCCCCGCCATGCCCATCGAGTTTGTGCAGTTCCTCGCGTTCGATGTAGGTGTAGTCACGCAGGCGCTTTTCGTTTTCCAGGTCTTTCTCTTCGGCGCGGCGCAAAAGGTCCCGAATCTGCTCCGGCGGCACGACGCCCGTGGCATCGGGCTTCAGATCAATGGCTTTTACCTCAATGGCTTTTACCTCGATGGCTTTTACCTCGATGGGCCGCGAAACAGGCGTGGCTTGCGTTGCAGTGGGAGTTGAAGTTGAAGCCTGACCGAATACACAGCCCGCCAGCAGAACCATCGCGAAGATGCGCACGGCACAAAAACGCATGACAGACATGGCAAACATCCCCACCAGCATTTCCGAGCAAAGGCAGCTTCCCCTGTGCATGCCTGGGCCCCGGTGGTTAAGGGTTTTTCACCGCGCGCTCCAAACACTCCGCCCGGAACAACCGCCCATCCACCCGATGCAGCCGCTTCGCCTGCGCGCTGGAGATCAGCCGATAATGCGAAATCGTCAGCAGATACTCCGCCACAAACCACACCGGCTTCTCCGTACTCATCCAGTTCAGAGGATCGAAGCGCTTCATCTCGACGGGCCGCGAGAAGGTCCGCAACGTCCGCTCCCCGCGCAGATTGAAATAAAGGTTGAAGTAACTCAAAGCCAGCTCGCGCAGCGACCGGTACACCGGCTCGCGAAACCGGCATCCTGTGAAATTCGATTTCGCCACCGCTCCCCAATGCCCATCCACCTTGTATATGGCAAGCACGTGGTCGGTATCGTGCTCGGCCTCCAGATCAAGAAGCAGCGGAGGATATCCAATGACACGCAGCGCCGCCGCCGCAAACAGCGCCCCCTCGTAGCAATGCGAAGTATTCTCGCGCAGCACCCGTCGCGGAGACCAGGCGCTGTCCTCAAGGTGGTAAGGCATGTCGTCGAGCAAGCGTTGAATGCCGTACGGAGTCTTCAATCCACGCAGCTTGCGAAGCTCGGCAGGGGTCAGGCCCCAGGAGTTAGCGTCGTTCGTCATCCGAAATTTCCCGTAGAGACGCGGCTCGCCGCGTCTCCCGCGGATCGCACAGTCACTTGAAGGTAGCAGGATCGGGCAATGATTGGGAATAGAGGAGCGGGTCCGTACGGGAGTGAACATCAGCGCTGAAAAGTGCTCTTTTGACAGTTGCCCGCGATGCTGTATGCTCCGCCCCGTTACCGCAACAACTCCCCCAGCTCGCGAGGACTTTCAACCAGCACATCCGGAGGCGCCTGCTCCAGCGAATGCGGAGCGAACCCATAGGCTACGCCGCAGGTCCACAACCCGGCGTTGCGGCCGGTCAACACGTCAACGGCGGAGTCGCCAATGATCAGCGCCTCGTCCGCCGCCACGCCAGTTTCCTGCATGATGGTCCGGACGCCCAGCGGATCGGGCTTCTTGGTCGTAAAGCTGTTGCCGCCGTATACACAGACGAAGAAGTCTCCCAGCCCCAGCGCCCGCACAATGTCGCGCGAAGGAACGACCGGCTTGTTCGAGAGCACCGCCATCTGCCGCTGCACTCCATCTAGCTGCACTCCATCTGGCGGCACCCTATTCGACTCCACGCCATTCGACGAATTCGCCAGGCGCGCCAGCACTTCGGGAATCCCTTCATAAACCGTGGTGTGGTCGAGCTTGTGCTGGCGGTAGTAGCCGAGAAAATACTCCATAGCCTTTCGGAGTAATACCTCGTCGTCCGTGTCGCCGAGCGCGCGGCGCACCAGCGTCGGAGCGCCATCTCCCACGTAGCTGGCAATGACGTCGCCATCCAGTTCGGGACGTTCGATATGGCGCAACATTGCATTCACGGAGTGAATCAAATCCAGCCGCGAGTCAATCAGGGTGCCATCGAGGTCAAACACCAGCAAGCGGACGCGGCGCGGATCAAACGGGCGGAGGAAGCGAATCATGGACAGTTCAGGATAACGCAGCTCTCAGCTCTCAGCTCTCAGCTCTCAGAAAAGGCTGGACTTCATGCGAATGGACAGTCAATAGCTTGCCGGATGCTCACGAAAAACCCGCGGGCTCAAGATGAAGAGATTCTCCTGAGAACTGATAGCTGAGAGCTGAGAGCTGATTTACAATGAGGCGGGGCTGGAACTCAGTGGGGTGAAGAACGCAGCATGGCCACGACCAAAGTCGATCCCAAGCTGAACGAAAGCGACATCGCGAAAAAGGGCAAGACCTATCAGGGCCTGACGAGTCAACGGCTGATTGATGCGTATCGCATCATGTTTACCTCGCGGCGCGTGGACGACCGCGAGATCCTGCTCAAGCGCCAGCAAAAGGTCTTCTTCCAGATCTCGGGCGCGGGCCACGAAGCGGTGGGCGTCGCGGCCGCCTTTGTGTTGAAGCCGGGCTACGACTGGTTCTATCCCTACTACCGGGACCGCGCGCTCTGTCTCGCGCTGGGCGCAACTCCTTACGAAATGTTGCTCGGCGCCGTGGGCGCGGCCGACGACCCCAGTTCCGGCGGGCGCCAGATGCCCTCGCATTGGGCCTACAAGCGGCTCAACGTCGTCACGCAATCGTCCGCCACAGGCACCCAGATTCTGCAAGCCGTCGGCTGCGCCGAAGCCGGCCGCTATTTCGCCAAACACCCGAATGCCGCCGGCAAGGCCGACGGCGATTACCGCCAGTTCAAGGACGTCCAGTTTCAGGGCGACGAAATCACCTACGTCTCGCTCGGCGACGGCACCACCAGCGGAGGGGAATTCTGGGAGGCGCTGAACACCGCCTCCAACCGGCGTCTGCCGGTAATTTTTTGCGTCGAAGACAACCAATACGCCATTTCCGTGCCCGTCGAAGTGCAGACCTCGGGTGGCAATATTTCGCGCCTGGTCTCCGGCTTCCCCAACTTCCATTTCGAAGAGATTGACGGGACAGACCCGGTCGTCGCCTATGCGGCTTTCAAGCGTGCGGCCGATTATTGCCGCGCCGGCCACGGTCCGGCGTTTGTCCACGCCCATGTCATCCGTCCTTATTCCCACTCGCTCTCCGACGACGAGCGCCTTTACCGCCCCGACGCCGAGCGCCAGGCCGATGCCGCGCGCGACCCGGTCCACCGGCTGCAGTTGTTCCTGCTGCGGGAGGGAATTCTCGACGAAAAAGGGATCAACAAAATCGAGAAGGAGATCGACGAGCAGATGCAGGCCGACACAGATCGCGCTCTCGAAGCCGCGGTACCACAACCGGAAACGATCTACAACTTCGTGTACTCGCCGGATCTCGATCCCACTTCGGCGGCGTTTGAAACCCATGCCGCGATTGCCGCCCCTGAGACGGCGACGGATGGCAAGCGCTCCGCCGACTCGCAGAACGTCAGCCCGCAAAATAAGGCGACGCCAAATAAGACCATGGCGGACCTCATCAACGCCACCCTGCGCGACGAGATGCGCCGCGATGAGCGCGTCGTCATATTCGGAGAGGATGTAGCCGACGCCAGCCGCGAAGAGTATCTCAAGCAGAAACTGATCAAAGGCAAAGGCGGAGTCTTCAAACTAACCTCTGGCCTGCAACTCGAGTTCGGCTCCGATCGAGTCTTCAATTCTCCGCTGGCCGAAAGCAACATCGTCGGCCGCGCCACCGGCATGGCCACGCGCGGATTGAAGCCGGTGGTGGAAATTCAGTTCTTCGATTACATCTGGCCGGCGATGATGCAGTTGCGCGACGAACTCCCCATCATCCGCTGGCGCTCGAACAACGCCTTCTCGGCGCCGGTGGTCGTCCGCGTAGCGATTGGGGGTTATCTGACGGGCGGCGCGATCTATCACTCGCAGTGCGGCGAGAGCATCTTCACCCATACTCCTGGATTGCGCGTCGTTTTTCCTTCGAACGCACTCGATGCCGCGGGCCTGCTGCGCACCGCCATCCGCTGCGACGACCCGGTCTTGTTCCTGGAACACAAACGCCTCTATCGCGAAACCTACGGACGCGCGCCCTATCCCGGCCCGGACTACATGGTCCCGTTCGGAAAAGCGAAGATCGTGCAGCCCGGGACCGGCCTCACCGTCATCACCTACGGCGCGGTCGTCCCGCGAGCCTTGCAAGCCGCGCAAAAACTCGAGCGCGAGCACCAAGTCAGTGTCGAACTGATCGACCTGCGCTCGTTGAATCCGTTTGACTGGGATGCGATTGCTGCCTCGGTGAAGAAAACCAACCGCGCGCTAATCGCGTACGAAGACTCGCTGAGCTGGGGATACGGCGCCGAAATCGCCGCCCGCATCGCCGACCAACTCTTCCATCATCTCGATGCTCCGGTGAAACGAATCGCGGCGACCGATACGTTCGTCGCCTATCAGCCGATTCTGGAGAATGCCATCCTGCCTCAGGCGAGCGACCTGTTCCGGGCAATGAAAGAGTTGGCGGAATTTTAGAGCGCGTGCGGCGGCCATCTAGCTGCTGAGAATGAGGACGTTTTTCGTTTTCCCGCGAAATGCTTGGTCGAAGGTAACCAGCCTTAAGCCGGAGGTAGCGGCAAAGGCCAGCAAGTACGAGTCGGCCCACTCCTTGGGCGAAGGGCTTCGCCGCCGCGAGTGAGAGCGAAAGGCATGTTCCAGCCCAGTTGGTTCGTCGAGGAACGCAATGCGAGGGTCGTCCAGCCAACGGTCATAAACCTGCCAAGCTTCTGGTTGGGTCATAACCTCCGGACCCATCACAGCTTGTGTAGTAAGCAGCCGCAGAAGGCTGAGTTGGGTGATGCGGCAGAAACAGAGACGCGATTCCTCATCAAGACTCACAAACCAACGCGCAGCAATGGCGTGGTGGAGATGCCGGTCAGACGTGAGGGCAATCCAGACGTTTACATCAGGGAAAAGGAATGATCTCGAAGATCTTGGCATTGTCGAGCGCAACTGTCCCCGGCTGCTTGGAGCGAACCAATGGCAACGAAACCGGCCGACGCCGCCGCGTGGGCTTCAGTTGCAGTTCGATTTCGACTCCGCGGAGAATCAGTTCCTTTACGCTGCGCCCTTCGCCGGCCGCCTTGCTTTTCAGGTCACGATAAAGGGAATCGGGAATGTCCACGGTGGTCCGCATACACTTTTCTACCATATTTATGGCTGAATGGGAAGTCGAGGTAGCAGGCTGTTCTGGAATCCGACGATCATTTTCCTGGACCTGCGATTTCCGGACAAGTACGCGATAGCGCTCGCAAAACAGCGAACATGTTATCTTCAGAGCCGGCCCAAAAGTCGTAACTCCTGCCTCGCAGTCGAATGTAAAACGTGGCGTCCGCAATCAAAATATTGTTAAGGTCGTGCGGCTTGCGAGCCGCATCTTTTATCGCTGAACATGAGGCTTCAAAATTGTCCGAACGGTGCGTCCCTGCTCCAGTTTCCTCGAAGCCGATCCGGTTTGGTGAAATCGTCAAAGTCCCAGAGTGACTGGTCCAAAAGGTGATATGCCACAGTTGAAAGCTCGCGGGCTGATTGTCTGGGATTGAATTCACCGTCGAATTCACCACGGGAGCGTTGTTTGGGATCGCCGGAGCGGCAGGCTGAGCTGGACGCGGCCAGAACTGAACCTGGGACGTTTGGCATTGTGAGGCGACCTGCAGCGCAGCATTCCAGTCCGGGAAGCTCACCGGAAGCTTGGCCTGCAGGTCATTGAACGTTACACGGTCTGTGCTGATCCACTCGGCCGCTTGTGTCGCGGCAACCGATAGCCCATGCGCGATCGCATTCGAAAGAATGCATTCCGTCGTACTGTCGGGAAATTCGACAGTGAATTGCGAGCTGGGAGGGGGATTGTCTTTGTGAAACTCGGCACTATATACAGATAGCAAATACGTCGCGGAAGGTACGGCGTCACTCAGCCTGATCACCGGATCCGGCACGAGCCGGTTCCCGCCCAACCGGCCGCGTACCCCAGAGATCACCATGCTCTGCCAGGCGCCATTTGCGTTCTGCAAGCGCAGACCGGGCGGAACCGTGACCGTCAGCGTTCCATATCCGGCTACCGGAGTCTTGTTGATGGTCAAATCGATTGCGTCGCCGCTGCTGGAGCCGGTGGCGGTAAAGTAAGCTGCAACTTTTCCCTCGCGCATGGCTTCGTAGAGGCTGATCGTCTCGCCCGCCTGGCCAAGGGCTGGGAACGCGGTAAGAGCAATTAACAGCAGTAGATTCAGACCCCGAGCCAAATGATGCTGGCGGATGTTGTTGACAACGGTGCGCACGTGGTGTTCTCCCTTCAGGAGACCAAAGCGAAGACTGCCTAGCGAAGATTGCCTAGCTCTTCTTGGACCGGCTTGAACCGCCCGAACCGCGCCCGCCGAAATTGAATCCCCAGGGGCCGCCGCCAAAACAGAGCAGCCCAAAAGCCATCGCCGCCAGCGCCAACGGAAACTCGTACCCTCCATTGTCCGTCAGCCCGTGCTTAAAATGCACCTTCCAAATGGCCACGCCCATCTCGATCACGAAGGCTAGCGAAAAGAAGCGCGTAAACAATCCCAGTACGATGGCGATGCCGCCGAAGAATTCCGTCCCCGCGGAAAGATACGCCAGCCAGCGCGGAAGGCCGAGCGAACCCACCATATCCATGTGATGATGAAACCCGCCGAACACCTTGTGATAGCCATGCGCGATCATGATCGCGCCCAGAACGAGCCGCATCACGAG
>Ga0209517_10001208_pt1 | contig 40014 bp, 40 predicted proteins | sample PeaSoiMetSII2010_FD_187695 | JGI IMG/M metagenome (GOLD analysis project Ga0209517, IMG submission 187695) | Peat soil microbial communities from Weissenstadt, Germany - SII-2010 (SPAdes) (version 2) | ecosystem: Environmental > Terrestrial > Soil > Wetlands > Peat | place: Germany...
AGAGTAACGAAGAGATTTCGATTTGTCCAGCAGAAAATCATCGGCTCTACAGAGAATTCCCTCGACCCATACCTAAGACGAGACCGAAACTGAGGGATTACAAACATTACCTTAATACTCTTGACTGCAAGATTGATTAATGGGTTAATCTCAATTGGCTCGGCCCGGTGCGCGAAAGAGCTGGCACGAGTTAGTGCCGGGTGTTTTTTCAAGCCTTACCGAGGATTATTTGAACCAAAGCCACGAGCTTCGCACCGTTCTCATCGTCGAGGATGAACCGTCCATCCGCAACGTCCTCTGCGTCCTGCTGGCAGGACTGCGATGTGAAGGCAACATTGTCCCAAGTGCCCGCGAGGCGCTGGCCATCGTCGAAAAGCGGAGCTTTGACGCGGTTCTTCTGGATCTCCGCTGCTCCGAGATGAACGCAACGGAAACGGTCTCCGCTCTCAAAAATCTTCGGCCGAGCTTGGTCGGCAAGGTTCTGGTAATTACCGGTGACGTCTCCGATCCTCAAACCATGGAGATGATCAAGAAGAACCGTTGGCCTTTTATCCCCCGGCACCGTGTGATGCAGGAAGTCTGGGAGCGGCTCCGTTCCGTCCTGGGATTCTCACCACCCCCTCCCGATTCGTCCTCCCGCAAGCCGCCGTCGTCTCATCCGCCCTTTGACGCACTCTCACGCTAAAATTAGTAGGACAGACACTCCTGGCTGTCCTCCTTGCGGAGTGAAACCAGCTTTGGGACAGGCAGGAGTGCCTGTCCTATTCGGGAGAGGTTCGTAGGGAAAGCGTGTGAAGGTAATTCGCAACTGCCTCGGTCCAGGGCCGGGGCAATGAGAATCCCGCCGCTTTGAGTGCGGCCATTTCCATCACCGCATATTTCAGCCTGGGAGCACGGCGCCCCATCTCGGCCGAAGGGACTCCGACCACTTTGCCGGGATCGAGTCCGGCCAACTCCGCGGCGCGCCGGGCGAGTTCGAAGCGTGTGCACGCGCCCTGGTTTGCGAGGTGATAGAGGCCATAGCGGCGCGCCTCAACGACCTCCATGATCTTGTAGCCGGCATCGACTGTGTAGGTCGAACAGCCCATCTGGTCGGATGCCACGATGTAATCTTCCCCGGCCACGATCTTACGCAGGCCCTTCTCGATGAAATTCGTCTTCCCAGGCCCAAACAGGACAGGGACACGAAAGATCCAGTGGTGTGGAAGGGCCTGCGTGATGGTCTCGCCCGCCAGCTTGGTTCGTCCGTAAACCGTGATGGGGTCAGGCGGGTCGGACTCAACATAGGGCCGAGTGCTTTGACCATTAAAAACGGCATCCGTGGAAATGTAGACGACCGCGGCTCCAACCGCGCGAGCCGACTCCACCACGTGCCGGGTGCCCTCGACGTTCACCAGGTGCGCTCGCGCGGGGTCAGCATCCGCGATATCCAAATCCGGAATGCCCGCCGGGTGGACCACAACCTCCGGACGAATTCGCTCCAGAAGCACTCGCACAGCTTCAGCATCCGTGATGTCGGCATCCGCCCGTGTCAAAGGGATGACGGTGTGGCGCGAGGAGAAGGCCGCCGCCAGGCCGTGCCCGAACAACCCTGCCGCGCCCGTAATGGCAATTCTCATTTTCCTCCTCCGGGCTTCTCCAACCCTTGTTCATATTCTTTCAGCTTATCGACCACTTTCGCCGCGATCTGGTCCGAAGTCATGTCACGAGCAAATATCTTCGTCTGCGGGCCCGCGGGAACATCGGTTTCGTCCTTTTTTGGTTTTCGGTTCAAGATGTCCGCCTGCCAAACGGTCTGGCTGGATACCCAGTTCACAACTGCGATCGAAGTTGCCGGCAGTTCGGGATGCTTCTTTGAGATGGGTAAATGCGGCCGGTCGGAGCCCTTCGGTTCGGCGGTGCCTCCGCGCGTCTCGAGACGCAGATCCTTGTCCGGATTGACGGCCTGGATAACTAAGTCCACTCCTTCCGGATTGGACGTAATCTTGTATTTCCCCCAGCGGCGGAGGAAGTCGATAATCCACCGGTCGAGATCATCTTGCATGGATTCGACGTAGATCAGCTTTCCAACAACCAACTCGTTGGGCTTTTCAGAGGGCGCTTGCTGACCCCACGCCGTAGCATAAGGCCCCAGCACGATGAGGCAGGCTGCAAAGAATAAAATAGCAGTGAATTCTTTTGTCCTTTTCATGGCTTTCCATCTCCTACTGCGATCTCGCAGAACAGTATACACCGCGGCTCATGGCGGAATCATGGCCGGATACCCATAGGCGCTAACCCAATGGCTGAGATCGCGCGACGTAGCAATTACTGGCCGCTTCCAGAGGCCCGGAGGGCCGACAGAGGGTAGCCCATGGCGTAAGCCGTGGGATCGAGGAGCGCCCCAGGTTGTATAAGCCCCGGAGGGGCGACAGATCTCCGGCAACTGTCTCTGTCGCCCCTCCGGGGCTGCGGATCTGAATGCCGTACGAGGTCCCACGGCTTACGCCGTGGGCTAATTTCTGGCGCCCGTCGGCTGACGGGCTCTCGTAGCACTCCTCGGAATGACAGACTCGTCCGAATTCTTGGGCAGGCTGGTGGGTGGAAGAAGCGCGCTTCTCGAGCAGTGAGGGCGCACCTCAATGTCCCTAGCCACGCTTGTTCACAAAACTAATAATACGTTCCTGTGAAATTAGTTGGATTGGTAATAGGCGAGCCGATGCATTGACCGTTGCCAGGGTTACAGCAAGGCGGCGCGCTCTGGTCGTAACCGCACGTCCAGCCGGAGAAGTCGCTGAGGGAGTAGATGCCGTGGTTATCGTCCGGGGCGAGCGGAAGGACGAGCACGCTATAGCTGCCGGGCGGAACGTATAACGTGTAGCTGCCATTCGTGTTGGCCAGACCGTCCACGACAACGCTGCCGGAAGTCGCGTCGATGGCCACTACATGGGCCGCGTACACGCCGCCCACGTTGGCGAAGGTCACTTGGCCCGAAATTGCACCCATGTAGCTCGAAAAGTTGGACGAGGGGTAGAGGAAAGATATGCCGATCAAGTCATCGGTCGCAAGGGTCCGTTGTTGGCTCTCGCCGGTGTCCCCTGCCGGGAACATCACAGCGTGAGCAATTCCACTGTGGTCGAGACCCAGCGCATGGCCGAATTCGTGCGCGGCGACGGAGGGCAGGTCAAAGGCGCCGGAAAGCGGCGGAGTAGAAGTGGAGAATTCAACGTGCGGATTAAAGGCGATATCCGCGTCGAAGACGATGGCAGGCGAAGTGGTGGTTATGGTCTCCTGTGTGTTGCACTCGGTAAACTTGTATATCGTCCCTGGGGTCTGCGGTGGTCCGACCCTGACGTAATCAGTAGTGACGGTGGTAAAGGCCACGGACTCTGTTCCGGTAGGAAAGTCGGTAGCGTTATTATCGTTAAACGTGACGACGTTGGTGCAGTCAACCTGCGGATTCGGCAGATTGGCGACATCGCTGCCGTTGGTAATCGTGAGATTGGTCAACTGCTGCCCGTTGAGCAATCCTTTCGCCCAGGCGTTGGCGGAATTCACGAGCGCCGTCTGGAGAGGCAGGGGATCAGTGCCATCGGTAGTGTCGACATTGCCCGGCGGTGTACCGGGATTGTCCAACACCCATGTAAAGGAGGCATTGGGCCAGCGTGAAGGAACCGCAACACCGGGGATTTCCGGGGAGATGGTCGTCGGCGGGACCTCGCCCACGTCATTCTGATATGTCGTGTAGGCAAACGCCAGGATTGCGCCCAGCAGGGTCATACTTCCTGCCAGGGCAAATAACACCGGGCGGCGTACTCGCGAGACTCGATTGCCTTGCTGCATCCTCACCTCACGTTGACCACAAGGTTACGACCCTGCAACACCTTCTCAGCAGGCTCCGTGTTCCGAGCCGAAAGAAGCACTTGCTTGCCGCGAATCGAAACCTCCGTCCAGGAGATCATCCAGGAATCGCCGACTCGCTCCGCCATCCCGGAGATTGCGCTGCCGGCGGGAATTACCAGGCCAGAGTTTGGGAAAAGGTCGGTGGTTGTTCGTCCTCTTACGTCCATCCGCCGCAGACCCGCAGACCGCGCGGACTTGATGGCCACAGGGATCGCGGTGCCTCGCGGAATGCTCAAAGGACTGCTCAGCGAAGCTGAAATGTCCCGTTGAAATTGACGGACCGGAACCGCCGGACCGGCTAGGATTGATCCAGGACCTGAAACCGGAACCCCGCGCGCGAGAGAGCCCAGCGGGAGGATGAGTTTTTCCTCCTGCGTCTTCTCGTCACGGTAGATCCTGTAGGCCCCTTGCACCATTCCGACCAGAAGGAATCTCGAGGGGTCCGCGGAAGACCGCTCCAGAAACAACAGGTATCCAGTCTGGGGGTGGAACTGAACGGTTCCAGCCACAAAAAGCCGCGTCTTGCCGACCGTGCCGCCGGGCTGCTGGATGACAGGGGAGGATGGCGGATCACCCTTGTAGGTCTGGTCCAGGGCGAGTGTGGTGTAAGTGTAAATGCGAGTGTGCTGCGGGTTCCAGACCGTTTGCTGGCTGAGCACGTGGGCGCGGATGATCTCCGTCGAAGCCTCGGCAAGCTGGTCCAGGCTCATCCTCACCAGCGTGGTGGCAAACGCCGGGGCCGCCACGAGAATCATCAGCAGTAAAACGAGGAGCGGACAGAGCAAGATTCCTCGTCCTGGGGCCCAAAGCCTTCTGGCGACGGGCCGCTTCGCTCGGAATGACAGTGCCAAGATCTGGGGACGCATCTTCATTGGTTTTTATTGCCCCGAAGGAACAATGAGTAATCCACCCACAAAGGCGGAGAGTTCACCCGTGGCAGGATTTGAGACCATGATATTTCTTAACCCGGGCGCTGCAGTGGCGCTGACTGAAATATTGAAAGTCACCGACGGCGTTCCGTTGGTTGTTTGACCGAATTGTGAACCGGCAGGCTGTGCCACCGTCACATCGGTTGAGTTTCCGCTGATCGAATACACAGTTCCCGCCACCACTCCGTTCCCGACCAGAAAGATCGTCGCCGTGCCACCCTGCGTCACTTGCACCCCGGTGGCCGAGGTCGAGCAGGTGCTGCCAACGCATGTGCCCGCGCCGTAGATCGTCAGCGTGGGAGTTAATTGCGGCACCACCACGTTGATGTTCATGACGGTCTGGCCCGAAGCCACTTGCACCGTGTGCGCGCCGGACGTCTGATTGACGATGGTCGCCGTGGCAGAAGACGAACTCACGGCGTCGTACTGGCTCGTAGCTGTGATGGTGACTTTGGCCGGCGACGGCACGTTGGCCGGCGCCCTGTAGAAACCTGTAGAGGATATAAATCCGACGGTGGCATTCCCGCCCACCACGCCACCCGCACTCCACACCACCAGAGAATTTGGTGACCCGCTAACAGTGACGCCAAATTGAAAGGACGACGACACGGGGATATATGCCGTCGCTGGGGTTACAGTGAGCACAATTCCCGCCGACGAGGGCGTCCAGGCGCACCCGGCGGCCATCAGGGATAGCACAACGACAAGGCCGAGGAATACTCTTGTAATAAGATTGGCACGACTCATCCGCCAAATTCCGCTCATAATTCCTTTGCCAGATTGCTGGTACGCTTCGACCGTCACTTCTCAGTAGTTAGTCGTCAGTTTTCGACGCTTGGTTGTAAGTTGAAAACCAAAATAATCTCGTCCGTTGTAAGTCTACCATTGGATCATTGCGGCGAGAAGCCGGATCCGCTGGGGGCGGACCCGCCTGGGGACGAAAAGCCACCTTGATTTTGCCCGGGCGTCGAATTTGTCTGGCCGAAACCACTCGGCTGATTTCCCTGCCCAAAGCCATTGGTCTGGTTTCCCTGCCCAAAACCACTCGGCTGGCCTCCCTGGCCGAAGCCGCCTTGTTGATTTCCCTGCCCGGGCTGTGCGCCCAAACTTGCTGGGAGCCCGGGGATCGAGGTAGCAATGCCGAGCGCACCCAGATCTATCCCAATAAACTCCCACTCGTCATAGTGCGTCTTCTTGTTCCAAATGCCGATCGATTGCTTGCGACTCGTGCTGGCGACGCCAACGATAAAGGTTCCGCCACCTTGTGGGGTTCCCGAAGAGAAACCGGAGTTCTGCTGGGTGCCGGGAGTGTTTCCGCCGAAATTCGAACCGGAAGAGAAACCGCCGGATGAGGAGCCAAATCCGCTGCTACCCGTGGCCTGCTGCCCAAAGCCGCTACCGCCGGCGCCCTGCCCGCCAAAGCCGCCATTCCCGGTATCCGTTTGGCTGAACGAGCTTCCTCCCCCGCTCTGCTGGCCGAATGAGCTGCCTTGTTGCGCTCCGAAGGTGCTGTTCCCCATGCCCTGCTGGCCAAAACCACCCGTGCCCGAAGCGGTTGGCGTCCCAAACCCGGCTGCGCCTGGACTCATGCCCGACTGCCCCATCGCTCCTGGTGGCGGGCCTTGCGTCTTCGAATCCAGCAAGACTCCTTGGGCGTTGGCGTGGATGAACCGCCACTTGCCGCCTGGAGTCATCGGGTCGGCGTACTCCTTGCGGAGGAAGCGGAATCCGCTCGTCAGTTTTGTCAAATCCTCGATGTTGGTCGGGTAGCGCTGAAACTTCTGGTGGAAGCCCGCGATGGCGCGCGCGTACTGGATGCCGCGGAATTTTAGTTCCAGTTCGCGTTCACGCTGGCCTTCCTGATAAATGCTGGGCAGCGCCGCCGTCAGTCCGATCAAAAGGACTGCGGCTGCCACCATCACAATCAGCAGCGCGAACCCGGTCGGGCTACTGCGGGATGGGCAAATCAACGGTTTGATGGATCGCAGCATCTTCAACGGTAACCACCGTAGGATTGATCTTGATGACCTTGTATCGGGACCCGACGGGATCGCCCGCGTGAACCACCAGTACCTGGTCATCCGGGGACGAGGTCTCGCAGCTCGCAGCACAGAGTTCGACCATGGCTTCATCGGCTGCCCCCTTGCCCTCAGTGTAACCCATGACCTTCAAATTCAACGGAGGTGGAGGCGGGGCCGGGGGCGGCGCGGCCGCCACGCCAGGGGCTTGGACACGCGGCGGGGCTGCGACTGCCACAAAGGTGAAGGGATCTCGATGCAACTCCGGCAAGGGACGCTCTTCGTACTTCTTTAGTAAGTCTACGTTGACGATTGAATTGTAAATGGACAGGTCATCCGGCGCCCTCGGCTTTAGGGGTTGCTTCACAACCACCGCGCCGGTCCCTGCAGGGGCGCCCGCCCTGGCTTGCGTGCGAGCCTTGGCCACGGGGAGCTTCACCGTCGCCCGCATTTGGTTGTACTGGATAACGAGTCTCACAATCAGCAGAAGTGAGACGACACCCAGAATGGCGATACCCCACTTCTCCCCTTGTCCACTCAGCTTCATGGTATCCGAATCCCGGCGTAGCGCCGACCTTCAGGTCAGCACATGGCAGGCTGAACAGTCTACGTAAGAACCCTTCTGCGCTGTCATCCTGAGCGCAGCGAAGAATCTCGGCAGTTCCATTATCAGCGGACTACAGGGATCCTTCCTCGCCTGCGGCTCCTCAGGATGACAATCAATGGCAACTTTCCCCCGCCTATGCAGGCCGGCGCTACGAACAATACTTCACGGTGTGAAGTACATATCCACCAGCAGCCGCAATTGCAGGGGGGTATCCTCGCCCTCCGTCATACTGAAACTCCTGATCACCAGCAAATCGCTCGCGGTTTCAAGTCCATGCGCAAACTTCAACAACTGTGGAAACGACCCCTCGGCATTGATCGCAGCACCGAGAGGCAGCAAGGGTCCCGGAGACCTGTCATTGCGCTTGAACTCGACCTTGCCGAGCTCCGCCCCGGACTGTTCCGCCACGAGACGCAGGAGCTTAAATGCCTGCGAGTAAGCCGTGCGACGGTGCAGGGTGTGATCCTCGATGACCGCCGCCAGATTTTGGCCAGTGTCCGGCAAACCTGCTTTGTATTTAGTGAGGCGCTCGATCCGCGCCTCGCCGTCAAAGATGCGCTGCCGCAAGGAAGCAAACTGTTCCAGCTCCGAGGAAAGCTGCGACTGGGTTTGCTGGTAGACGACGAAATAGAGAACGACGTCAAGCACCACCAGGATAGTGCCGGCGATCTGGAAAACGCGAGTTACGATCTGGCGACGATTCCTGCGCAATTATTCCCCCGACGATTCACTTTCGCCCACCACATAGTGCGCGGTGCAGGCTATATTCTCGAGTTCGGTATCGGCGCCGGTCTCCTCGATCCCCCCGTTCATTATCGCCACATCCTTAAAGTGCGGGGAGTCCTCAAGGTTACTCAAAAACCGCTCGATGGCTTCGGAGTTTTTACTGGTTACAACGAAGCGCAGGCCCAGCTCGTGGCCGTCAGGCTGCATGGCCAGTGCGCCGAGCCGCACATCGTCAGGAATGAGCCCGGTAATGTCTCGAGCCAAGCTGGTAAGTGATACCTGTTTTGCTTCAATCAGGGCGTTGACCAACTGCACGTCGTTCAGGACACGGCGATTCGCCGGTTCTTCCAGTGCTTTGCGCAGTGCCATTTCCTGGGCGCGCAGTGCATTGTCCCGATCCTGGTATCGCACGACTGATGCGTGCACCACTTGATACTGGCGATAGGAACGGAGGGAGAACAAGATGATCAGAACTAACCCTGCGATGCCGAGCACCGTGGCCGGGATCGACCACAGCAGCGCATAGCGCTCGCGCGCGCTGGGGGGGATGGCGAGATTCAGGGTAACTCTCATAAGCCTAAGGGAAGTAGGGGCGGTTCGCGAACCGCCCCTTCTAGTTCTGATTCTCCAAAAGGCCGGCAAACGTCAGGCCGAAATTCTCCAGAATCTTCTGCTCGGCGGGCGGAAGTTCTCCCCTGCGTGACGCCGGGCTACTCAAAAGCTGAACGCGCCGTCCCGTCACTTTTCCGATTTCATTGTCCAGCAGCGGCGAACTTGCCGGCGGCCGGACATAGATGTACAGGTCTTCGATCTCGCTCTTAAGGTGGTCCCGGCAAGCGGCAGCGACGCGCGCGAACTCGCTGACCACTTCCTCATCTCCAACCGCCGTGACTCGCTCGAGCTGGCGATTGCGCCAGAAGCTGATACCGTCCCCCACCACGACGACCGACGTCACAGAACCCGAACAGACATGCACCAGAACCTTGCTGCCTTGATATCCCGTCGGGAGCAAGGGGAGAAGCGCCGCCGTGGCGGGGAGGACCAGCGCGGGCCCGGCCCCCATATCCTCGAAGGCCGCCTCATATTCCGCGACGACGGAATTGCGCACCGCCATCGCCAGCACTTCCACGGATTGTTCGGTCTTGGAGAGCAATTGGTAGCTGACCCTGGCCTCCTCGGCCGGAAACGGCAGGATGCTTCCCATCTTCCAACGCACCAGAGCCTCAGCTTCTTCGCGGCGGTTAGACAAGGTTTCAAAACGCAGGACGGCCACGCGCACGGTGGGATCCGGCAAGAGAACGCCCAGCCGATCGTTGCGGTCGCCAACGGTTTCCAGGACTTCACGGATGGCCCGGCGCACCACTTCCGCCTTCGCCAGATTAGGCCGGGCGGCAAGAGGATCCAGCGCTCCTGGCTCAATCTGCCGAACAGCGATCCGGCGGACCTGGCGCGATTTTCTGTCCAATCTCGCGCCCGCGATGAAATCCGGCTGCAAATCAAGCACCACGGAGGGCACCAGGAACGAACCGGTTCTTCCCCCCGACTTGGGCAACAGCCTGGATTTTATCGTGCTCCAATTCATCGCATCGCCTCTAGCGCGGGCGTCTCGCCCGCGCCACAATTACTCCACAAAAGTGACCTTGTTGATCTCCTTAAACGTGGTGATTCCGGCCCGGACCTTCTCGAGCGCCGACTCCCGCAGTGACACCATTCCTTCTTCCCGCGCCACCCGCCGAATCTCCGAACTGGGCTTTTTCTCGAGAATAAGCTCGCGCACGCGGTCGGAGAGGGATAACAACTCACCTATGGCCGTCCGTCCATGGAACCCGGTCTGGTTACACGACTGGCAACCCACGCTCTCGTACATGCTCGTGCCGAGCCAAGCCTCGGGTTTTTGGCCGGATTCCTCGAACAATTCCTGCGATATTTCCGTGGGGCGTTTGCACTGCTCGCACAGCGTCCGCACCAACCGCTGAGCCAGGATGCAATTGAGCGCCGACACGAAGTTATACGGCTCGACGCCCATATTCAGGAAGCGGCCGAGCACGTCAACGACGTTGTTCGCATGCACGGTGGTGAAAACCAAGTGGCCTGTCAATGCCGATTGGATGGCAATCTGCGCTGTCTCGTTGTCACGAATCTCGCCCACCATGATCTTGTCCGGATCGTGGCGCAGGATCGACCTCAAGCCACGAGCGAAAGTCAGGCCGCGCTTTTCATTCACGGGAATCTGGGTCACGCCGCGAAGCTGATACTCGACCGGGTCTTCGATGGTGATGATTTTGTCTTCGTCGCTCTTGATCTCCGAAAGCGCGGCATAGAGTGTTGTGGTCTTGCCGCTTCCCGTCGGTCCCGTCACCAGAACCATGCCGTAAGGCTCGCGGATGAATTTTCGCAGCCGCCTGATTTCGCGATCCGCCAACCCCAGGACCTCCAACCGTAACTGGCGGAACTTCTCCGAGAGGGATTCCTTATCCAAAATGCGCAGCACTGCATCTTCGCCGTGGATCGAAGGCATGATGGACACCCGAAAATCGATCGGACGGCCGCGGTATCGCACCCGGAAGCGGCCGTCCTGAGGGACGCGGCGTTCGGCGATGTCCAGTTCCGACATCACCTTGATGCGGGTGATGAGGTTGGACTGGAACTCTCGCGCCAGCGGCGCCATGGCCTGCTGAAGCGCGCCATCGACCCTGAACTTCACCACCAGGGAATTGTCCCGGCTCTCGATGTGGATATCGCTGGCCCGCCGCTCGAGGCCGGCAAAAATAATTGAATCCACCAGCCGGATCATGGGGCTTACTTCCCGCTCCTCAACCAAGTTCTCGAGCGAAAGGCCCTGGCCGGCCTCCTCCTCCTCGCTGATGACGTCCAGACGGAACTCCTCCGTCGCTTCGTCCAGTACGCGTTGCGAAGGCTCTGTCTTTTTCAGGAAATCGCGCACCTGGCTGGGAGGAGCAACGCGAATGAGCAATTGCCGGTCGAGCTTCATTTCCAGCTCATCCAGCCGCGACAGATCCGTAGGGTCGCCCACCACAATAACCAACTGGTGGTCGCGGGCCTCGAGCGGCAAGAACTGGTAATGGAGCATCATGTCCAGCGGGATGGTGCGGAGCAGGTCCGCGTCCGGACGGCAGTCCCGCAAGTCCACAAACTCAAAATGGTAGCGGGCCGCCAGTTGGCGTACCTGATCGAATTCCGCGTTTAGCTCCGGAGTGGGTTGATCCAACTACATCCTCCCGGTAGTGGGTAGCGCCGACCTTTAGGTCGGCATGTGCTCGCCTAAAGGCCAGCGCTACCGCACACGTGCTGGCCTAAAGGTCGGCGCTACCGCTAGTGAATCTGCGCGGCCATGGAAAACAGCGGCAAGTAGAACGCAATCAGCACCAGAGCCACCACGACCGCCATGCAAGCGATCATAATCGGGTCGACCAGGGCCACCAGAGTGGCCAGATCGACGCTTACGTCTTCCTCAAAAAACTCCGCCAGGGCCTCAAGCATGGTCGGCATGGCTCCTGTGGATTCCCCTACTTCAATCATGTCCAGTGCCAGAGGCGGGAATAAACCGCAGGGCCGCAGGCAGGTGCTCAACGCGCGCCCGGCCATCACCTCCTTGACAGCCGCCCCAATCGCATCTGCCATCAAGGGGCTGGTCACCGATTCTCTCGCATTCTCGAGTGCGGTAATTATGGGGATTCCGCCCTGGAGCAGCGTTGACAGGGTGCGCGCAAACTCCGCCACGGAGAATTTCAGCAGCAATTTGCCCAACCGAGGCAGTGCGAACTTTGTCCGTTCCCACGCCAGGCGTACCCGCCGCGAACGCAGCACGCCGCGCGTCGACATCACCGTTACCACGACCGCTGCTAAAATGAGAATGGCGTATCGCTTCACTGCCAGTGAAAATGAGATAAAGAAAAGCGTCAAGGGCGGCAACTGGACTTCGAGTTCGGCGTAGAGGTTGGCAAACCGCGGAACCACGAAAGTGACTACAAATGAAATCAGTCCGATCAGGAAGGTCATCAGAAAAGCAGGGTAGATCAGGGCCGATAAGAACTTCTTACGAAAGGAGCGCGAAGTCTTTTGATAAGTCAGGTACTGAGCGAGGACGCGGTCCAGGCTGCCGCTGCGCTCCCCGGCGCGCAGCGTCGCGCTATACATCTTGGGAAACTGCCCCACGCTCTCGAAGGCCTCGGAAAGCAGCGCTCCGGCCCGGACTTTCTCCTGCACTTTGATTATGGCCCCCCGCAACGCTTCGCTCTGGGCTTGACCCGCCAGCAATTCAAGTGATTTTTGCAGCGGTAGACCGGATTTTGAGAGGGTCAGGAATTGCTGATTGAAGACCAGGAAATCGTCAGCCTTGATGTGGCCCTTGCGTCGCGGAGTCCAGTGCGCCGCAAAGATGTTTTTCGACCGAACCGAGAAGACATAGAAGCCTTCGTTCTTCAGGCGGTGGCGAAGTTCCACCTCCGAGGCAGCCTGCTCCGTCTGAACTAAGACCTTCCCTGCATCCGTTCCGAGTTTGCAAACGAATTCCATTTAGTCGAGAGTCGAAAGTCGAGAGTCGAGAGCGAGAACATATTCATGTTCGAGAATCGAGAGCAGACCCCACCGCGGACTTTCGACTCTCGACTCTTGACTCTCGACTTTGGACTGCCTTACCAACTGCTATACGCCGCCCCATCCAGCGAAGTCCCGTCCGACCCGCTATGTACATTCACGATTCCGGTGGAAGTCTGACTGGGGCTCGTGGGAACCTCTTCGGAATCCGTCTGCCAGGTTTCGCTCGATCCGGTAAAAGGATCGACGGGAAGCCCGCCTCGCAGGTAACCTGCATCCACAAGATCGCTCAAAGCGCTGGGCGGTTTCTGCTTATCCAGAGTGTACTCGTCGATGAGTTTCCGGAGTGTGTACAGGTCATCTTTCAAGACTGCTTCGCGCGCGTGGATGATAGCTAAGCTAAAAATGGGCATGGACATGGTTGCGAGGATCAGGAGAATGGTCAGCACCACCATCAGTTCGAGAAGCGTAAATCCAACTCCGTGTCTGCGATCTGATATTTGCATTCTCATGCCACTACCTCATCTACCAATCGCTGTATTTCGTCCCGTCCAGAGCGAGCCCGTCGCTTTTGGAAAAAACATCAAAAACGTTTTGGCCGCTCCAACTCCGGGAATCAGGATCATCCTGCATGGAGCGCATTCCCCACTCGGCTGACTCCGTCATCGGGTCGACGGGCAACTTGCGAAGAAACTTGTATTTCGCCGTAGCTGATCCTTTCAGCTCGACACCATCGATCAGTGTCTGGAGGTCCGGAGGGTACCCGAAGGTGTCGGCTTTAACCGGTATCATGCCGCGGTCGGCAAAATCCTTGTAGTGATCGATGGCCTCGCGCATTTCCCGCAGATCCCTCCTCAGTTCCAACTCCTTGGTTCGTTGGATCTGTATGCGGGCCAAAGGAAGAGCCACCGTGGTCAGGAGCAGCAGGATCGTGATCGACGCCATGAGCTCAACAAACGTAAAACCTGTCGTCCTGAGCCTGAATCGTCTCATCCTGAGCGAAGGTGTCATCCTGAGCGAGGGTGTCATCCTGAGCGAAGCGAAGGATCTCCGCAGTAGGCCGCGCGCCATTGGACTTGAAATCAACTGCCGAGATTCTTCGCTTCGCTCAGAATGACAGCGTAGGTTGCCCTCAGAATGACAGGCTGGGCTGCGCTCAGAGTGACACGATGAGCTCCGCCCAGGAGGACACCCGGCGCTCCTGTGTTTCGGATAATCGGCCGTGTGCTTTTGCGCCCTCATTGTGGTTCACCCGGTATTGGTTGTCCGGGGATTTCGGCTCCGGGCAATGGTCGTGCACCCGCCGGCAGCGGTGAGCCGGTCAAGGTCGTTTTGGCTTGGTCCGCCAGGTAAGGCTGAGGCAGGCGGACGACGCGGGGAGTTAACATAATCAGGACCTCTTGGTCATTGCGTTCAGCATGCGTCGTGGAAAAGAGGTACTTCAATACCGGCACGTCGCCAAGGCCCGGGACGCCGCCCACAATATTCGTCATGGTAGACTGAATTAAACCGCCCAGCACGCTGGTTTCGCCCTCCTTGAGACGAATGTCGTGCTCAATCTTTCGTTCTCCAAACGTAGGCTCGCTCACCCCCCCCACAGTAACGTCCGCACCCACCGAGGAAATCTCGATCGAGGCGTGGATCGCCACTTCGCCGTCGGGGAGCAGGTGCGGCGTAAGCTCCAGGATCACGCCCACGTCCTGGAATTGAAACTGTGTGCTGGCCAGGAGGCCAACCCCGCTGGTGGTCGAACTGGCGCCCAGTGAAGGAAGGAAACTGCCCGTGGCGTAAGGAACTCTCTCACCGATCTTGAGCTTGGCGACCAGGCCATCCGTGGTGCGTATCTGAGGGTTCTGGAGAATATGAGTCCGGTTATCGGTCAATACTGCGTTGGCCGCCACGCTGGGTACCACGAGAGAAAAGTCATTTAGGCCTATGTGGATACCCGTCGTAGTCGCTATGGCGGTCCCGCCTGACGTGGTTGTAGTTGGAGGAGTGAATCCTGCCCCAGCCTGGATTCCAGGCGTTACGCTACCTGAGGATGAAACCGTGGCAGGATACAGTCCCAGGTCTCGAGCCCGGTCGCGGTCAGCCTCGACCACCGAAATCTCCATCACGATCTCGGCTTTACCACGATCCAGTTCGTGCACGAGCTGTTCGGCAGCCGCAATGTTCTCAGGGTTATCGCGAATGATGATGGCATTGGAATCCGGGTTGTCAATGATGTTCCGCAGCCCCAGAACCTGCTTCAAAGCGGTGGCGATGGCCGTGCGGTCCGCGTTCGCGAGCGGGTTGGTCAGATAAATCGTCTTGAGTTCCTCCACATCGTAGTCCCGGCGGTTCGTCGCGTCGTTCGGGACAATAAGAATGGTGTTGGAGGTGATCGGCCTCCAGAACGAATGCGTTTGCAGGGCCACAATGTTCAGCGCCTCTTCCACCGTCACGTCGGAAAAGTCTACGGAGAATTGGGGAGTGGGGCGGAAGGTGGAGGTGAAGGCAACATTCAGGCCGGCAAGCTTGCCCAGGGCGTCAAAGACTTTGCGGCTGTCGGCGGTGATGCGGAAGTGGGCCAGGCGCTCCTTGGGGAAAGGCTTCAACTTGATCTCCGCTGGATTCTCCGCTTCCTGGTTGGACTTCAGCGCTTCCTTGAGCTGCGACTCGCGAGCCTTACTGGCCGCCGCCTGGGCAGCCACCACCTTGGCGAGTTCGGCAGCCGCTGCTTCATTGGTGGGATCGATGCTCACCGCCTTCTGAAGTTCGGCAGCCGCTTCGTCTGTTTTCCCCTCCTTCAACAAGCGCTCCCCTTGTTTGAAGTGCAGGGCCGTAGCCTGCGCGCGAACCAACCTTGTGTGAATGATAATCTTGGCGTTCTCGGGTTGCTCCCGGCCCGCTTTCTGGTAATCGACCAAAGCGGTATCCCAATCCTTGCGAAGTTCCGCCTTCTGCGCTTCACGGTACTCCACGTTGCCCGTCGTGCACCCGATCCACCATACCAAAACGAAGCCAGAAACGACGATGCGCAGTTCCTTAGTCATCTTTCCCGCTCCCAAAGCCCGCGACCAGTCATGAACAACCGACATTATGAATGACGGCAGGCAAGAAAACAAGCATGTGGACAGTGTGGCTATTACACAGACACTATCGTGAAGTTAGACGCACGAGGACTCAGAACGGGTTAGCTGCTCCGAGAATTTTCTTTGGGCCGTCGTGTGACACAATGCCCCGGAATAGAAGTCCGCCTCTCCACTTTGAGTCAGTTTACTTTCCGGGTGAAGCGGGGAACCTCGCATTCGAGCATCCCGTCTGTCGAGATGCCTCGCTCTGCTCGGAAAGTGGGAGTTTCCTCAGCAAAGTGGAAGGAAGAAACTCCGCCAGGGCTAACCCATCAGTGTTCTTGACAATTTTCGCAGTACCCGCCGGCCTCCACGCGAACCAGCTTGATATTGAACCGGCGCTGTCGTTCGATCTGCCCCTTAAGCTTCTCGAAAAGCGAACTTTCAAACTCCTGAATGCGGCCACACTTAAGGCAAGCCAGATGAACATGATCACGGCTCGCCCTGGCCTCGTAATAGTGCTTTCCGCCCCTTAAATGCATCAGGTCAAGCTCATCCACCAGGCCGTGTTTCTTCAACATGGTCAAGGTCCGGTAGACCGTCACCTTATTCAGCGTGGGATCTTGACCCCGGGCCCGCTCCCAAAGAGCAACTGCATCCAAATGGCTCTCGGCGCCCTGGATGATCTGGATTAAGAGACGCCGCTGGTGCGTCATGCGCAACCCGCGCGAGACTAACTCCTGCTCAAGCGATATCGTCGGGATTCCCGACCTTGTGAGTAGAGACGATGTCTCCCGCCGAGCGTCCTTCGATTCAACCGACATGAAGTCTGACCACCTCTGATAGCCACGACCGCCAACAGACTAGTTTCGCCCTCGGCAGCCAAACTGTCAAGCGTCCCTTTGTTTTCAAAGACATTCCTGGTTCGTTTGGAAGGTTTTGCAGGCTCCGTGGCTGCTCCCAAAAAAAGCAAAGCCCCCGCCAGTCCTGACGGGGGCTTTTGAGTTAGAACCTGATTTCTTACCCAAACCTAAAAGCGAGCAAAGGCTACTGAGAGGGGCTGGAAGCGGTTGTCTTCGAGGCCTTGGTCTTCTTCGTCTTCGTGGCCTTCGTCTTCTTCGCCTTCGTCGCCTTCGTGGTTTCCTGTCCCGCAGTGTCCTGCGCGAATACCGGCATCGCCAACGAGAAAGCGATCATGCCCGTGAAAAGCAGTGTGAGAAGTTTCTTCATGCTAGGTCTAGACCTCCTTAAGGATTACTTCCTCTCTCCGTGAGAGCAAGCCTGGTTCCATAGCTCCACAATTTCGAAAATAGGTTACAACTTAAAGAAAAAGAACGAGTTACAGTTACGACTGACACAATGTAGTGCAGTGCCGTGGAGTATTGCCAACCAGTGTCTTACACCATCCCGTATGGCTTGCGCACCAAATGGAGCAACAACGCCTCCGGGACAACGTGTCGCCCCCGGTTCGCGTGCCGCATTTCAGGGCGTGGTAGGAGAAACCTCGTGGTCGCGCCGGGGCGGCCACAAAGTCCGCCTCTACGCACCCAGGCGAAACCTCCAGGAGTTGGCTATCTCTTCGACAATAGTCGGGAGGGACTTGGTGATTCCCCAGTTCGGAAAATGCGACTTCAGTTTCCTGAGATCGCTATAGTAGCAGATGTGGTCACCGGCGCGGTTTTGGTCAACGTAGCTGTATTTCTGCGGCTTGCCCGTAATCTGCTCGACCATCCGGAAGCTTTCCAGAATTGAACAGGAGTTGCCCTTGCCTCCACCCAGGTTATACACCTCGCCGCAACGGGGATGCTGATAGAACTCGTGCATCATCCTGGCGACGTCCTCGGAGTGAATGTTGTCGCGGACCTGCTTCCCTTTGTAGCCGAAAACCTTGTACTCCTTCTGCTCGACGTTACAGCGGACGAGGTAGCTGAGAAAACCGTGCAACTCCACCCCGGAGTGATTCGGGCCAGTCAGGCAACCTCCCCGCAAGCAACACGTGGGCATCCCGAAATACCTGCCATATTCCTGCGTCATGACATCAGCGGCCACCTTCGAAGCGCCAAAAAGCGAGTGCTTCGATTGGTCAATGGAGAACGATTCGGGAATGCCGTCGGCATAGGTAGGATCGTCGTATTCCCAACGCGTCTCGAGTTCGCGCAATGTTATGGTGTTGGGAAGATCGCCGTAGACCTTGTTGGTGGACATGTGAACGAAAGGCGATTCCGGGCAGGCGCGTCGCGCCGCCTCGAGCAGGTTCAAGGTGCCAACCGCGTTGACGTCGAAGTCGTCGAAGGGGATTGCTGCTGCGCGGTCGTGCGATGGCTGGGCTGCCGTGTGGATGATGATGCCAGGTCTTAACTCCGCGACCAACCGCAGGATTGCTTCGCGATCGCGAATGTCGACGGAATAGTGCTGATAGCCGGGAATCGAAGCCCGCAATCTCCCCAAGACCCAACTTGTGTCTCCCGCCGGGCCGAAGAAGACCGCGCGCTGGTTGTTATCCAATCCGGCGATTCGAAACCCCGCGCGGTGGAAGTACAGGCTCACTTCGGAGCCGATGAGGCCGCAGGAACCGGTGATGAAAGCAAGAGGAGTAGGCATTATTATCTCTCAGTGCAAATTGCTGTCATTCTGAGCGAAGCGAAGAATCTCTCTGTAGTGGCCTTCGCCCTGGAACTGCCGAGATTCTTCGCTTCGCTCAAAATGACACCAATCAATAATCGACCTTCAGTTTTAGAAACCCGTGGTAACACATCCCCAGCATGATCAGGCCATGCTTGAACACTTTTGTCATCTTGGTGGCGCCGAAGATTCGCTCCTGGTAGTGGACGGGCTGGTCCAGAATGCGCAGATTCAGCTTGGCGGCTCCAAAAAGCAGTTCATAATCGCCCCAGCGGTCGATCGTGCCCCAGGTTCCAATCAAGGGGCGAATCCGCTCCCAATCGCTGCGCCAGAGCACCTTGGTGCCGCAAAGCGTGTCTTTGATCCTCTGCCCAAGCAGGTAGGAGAATACAAGGCTGAAGGCCTTGTTCCCGAAGACGTTGGCGCTTTTCATCGCGGCTTTGGGAATCGGGTACACCAACCGCGACCCGTTCACGAATTCGGCGCCCCCGCGCGTGATCGCGTCGATGAAATAAGGGAGTTCCTCGGGCATCACGGTAAGGTCAGCGTCGAGAATCAGCAGAATGTCTCCCTGTGCGGCCTCGAACCCCTTCCAGACATTCTTCGACTTGCAGATTCCCGGCCCGTTCACCAGCCTGATGTTGCGATCCGGATATAAGCCCTGCATGCGGCGCACTTCATCCGCGGTTCCGTCCGTCGATTTATCGTCGCAGAAGACCATCTCCGTCGAGCGGCCCAGTTCCGGCATGCGCGTAACAGCGCTTTCAATGTTTCCGCGCTCGTCCTTGCAGGGCACAATCACCGAAACGGAAACCTCCGCGGGGTTGACCGGCTTCGGCGCCGCGCGCGCCACCAGCACCTCAATCATGCACAGGCGCCCAACCAACGGCAGTTTCGCCACCACTCGGTTCATGAATGCAGAAAACAGGGGAATGTACTTCGGGAACAAGGCGCTGCGATAGGTCTTGAGCCACTCGAAGCCGCTCAAGGTCAAGAGTCCGACGAGGTCATGCTCGGAAAGCCAATTCTGTTCAGTTTGCGGAATCTTGAGGTGCAGCCGCTGGGCCAAAGCAATGAGCGGCTCCCAGAGATGATTGTACGTGTAGATGAGCAGGCGCGTGTGGCGGTCACAAGCGCTTTGAAGCCGCAGCAGGGTCTTCTGCACATCGGCGATATCCCCCACGTCACAGAGCAGAATGTAGTCGAACTTCTCCTGCCAGGCACGATCTTCCGGAAACGCCTCAACGTAGGTAAACCTCGGCTGCGCCTCCCGCGCCACCGCAATCATCTCGGAGCTGATTTCCAGGCCCACGCCATAACTGGGCTCGAGCGCATCGAGAAGAAACCCCGTCTGGCAGCGAATGTTCAGGATGCGTTTGCCGGGCTCGACCAGGTGACGGAGCAATCGCTTGAGACATTCGTAGTAGTAGCGGTTCCGCCGAAACCACTTGGCTCGTGTCCCAGCCCAAACGGATTGATGCCGCCGGTTGCGCTCATTCTGCAGCTCGAGAGCCTTCGGACCCCAGGCAGGGGTCGAGTCTGAAGGCGGCGGAGTTGTCGCATCAGCGACATTCGACAAGCGCATATGTTTCGCGTTACCTTCGTCCATAAGGCTGACCGTTCAATGCAGGCCTAACGACCGCGTTAACAGGCCCGGAGGGCCGACAGAGAGTAGCCCATGGCGTAAGCCGTGGGATCGAGGAGCGGCCCCGGATTGTCTTAGCCCCGGAGGGGCGACAGATTTCCCGGCACTGTCTCTGTCGCCCCTCCGGGGCTGCGGATATGAACGTCGTACGGGGTCCCACGGCTTACGCCGTGGGCTACTTTCTGGCGCCGCTCCGCGGCTCTGGTAGCCCGCGCGTCTTTAGGTTAACGCCTATGGGCCGTTGGCCTGGGCTGTGTCACGCCGCCCGTTCGGGGCTTCACCCCAACTGCGAAGGCTCACCCCGCTTTTCCAGCACCACCAGCATGCGCGAAGCCAGGCTGGGAAACCGGGAGAGGAACGAATCTACCCGGTTCAGCAGGGGCAGCGCGGCCACCGGGTAGAGCTGCGGCCCTCGAAATCCGCCGCTTCCTAAATAAGCCAGCCCGGACAAGTACGCGACCTCCGCCACGCGCCAGGAACGGAGCCGCTCGCGGAAAGCGCTGGAACCGAAAACGCGGCTGGCGTTGCCCTGCGCGGCATAGTAACCAAAGTCCGAAGACATCAAGCCTGCCGGAGCTTCCCAGTGAATCTCCTCGCCGAGGCCCAGCGGTTCGTGGTGAAAGTTTCCGAAAACAAACCGCCCAAGAAAACCCATTGCCGGGTCGAAGATGATCACCTTCCCACGCTCGGACAGCACTCGGTGGAACTCGCCAAGCGCCGTGCCAGGGTATTCCAAATGGTGCCAGACGTCAAAGAGAATCAGATGGCTGACGGCGCCCGCGTCAAAAGTGAGATTGTAAGCATTCTCCACACGGTCCAGCCACTCGTTAGGAAACACGTCGGTCGAGATGCAGTCCGGCAGGTGCTCCTTGATGTGCCCCATGCCCGAGCCCAACTCAACCACCAGTCCCGGCATGGTGCGGTCAACGCGCTTGGCAATTTCACGGCCGAATTGTGAATACACTCTGCGCAGCAGCGGCTTTCTTTCCCAATGCCGGCGGTTCTCATGGATCTCAACGTTGTGTTGTTCGAGGCTGACCTTCATCCCTCCCCCGGGTCCGCGACAGTCTCCGAGGTACATGCTGCAGAACCCATCGACCTGTCATCCTGAGGAGTCCGTCAGCTGACGGACGACGAAGGATCTCTGTAGTTAGCCGAAAATGCAACTGCCGAGACTCTTCGCTGCGCTCAGAATGACAGGTCATGGGAGTTTATTCAACATCCTGACAGGTTAATCAGCATGCGCGGTTTGCGGAACCGAGCGTGCATCTGTAGGGGCGGTTCGCGAACCGCCCAGCGCCGGGGGAGAGGGAAGCGCCGGCTGGGCAGTATCTCAGTTAGAATTAGAGGCGGCCTTACGCCGCCATTTGGCGAGGTAAATTCGCCGCTACGGATTCAAATTGAGACGGTATTGCCGGCTGACGGGCTTGTTAAAAATGGGACGACCCCAGTACAATGAAGCGATGCCGAGATAAGTTCCAACGTCACGACAAAACGTAGGACCAAGCGCCGGTCTCTGCGATCACCCCATGCGCCGAGCACCGAAAGATAGCCTCCCAGCGGGCCCTTTGAAGAGGCCATCGCGTTAGAGAATCGTAGGGGGCTGAGTTTTGCAAGCTATGCAAACAGCACTGGAAACCGCATCCGAGCGGCAGAGCAGCAGCCCGATGCTGCGCGCTCTGGTCGCCGCGTTTGCGATTATGGCGGCTGGATTTGTGGTTTACTCCCAGACCTTGGCCTTTCATTGGGACGAAGGCTTTCACATTCTCACCGCCTACCTCATCCATCTCGGCAAGCGGCCTTATCTCGACTTCTTCTTTCCTCAGACGCCTTTGAACGCTTATTGGAATGCGGTGTGGCTCGAGATCTCCGGCTCCAGTTGGCGCGCCGTGCATGGCGTGGCGGCCCTTGCAACCGTCGCCTCCGTCGCGTTAATCGCACAATATTTGTATAAGCTCTTTCCCGACCGCCGCTGGCAGGCGGCTGCCGCCTTCGCCGCCCTGGCGCTCTTCGGACTGCACTCGCTGGTGTGGGAATACGGAACGATCTCGCAGGCTTATCCGCTTTGCATGTTCCTGGTGGTGGCGGCGTTTCGCGCGGCGGTCGAGGCAGCGGGCCGGCCGAAGTCAGGGATGAGTGCGCTGGCGGGGGCGCTCGCCGGCGCAGCAGCGTGTTCGACGTTGTTGACCGCCGCGGCTTCTCCCGTGCTGCTGGTCTGGATGTGGCTCTACAATCGTGCCGGAAACCGTTGGCTCAAGGCGGCCGCCTTCGTTGCCGGCGCGGTGCTTCCCTGCCTGCCGGTGTTGATTCTGTTCTCCCAGGGACCGCACAACGTAGTTTTCGACATCCTCAAATACCACTCCATCTACCGCCGCGTTGAGTGGGAAGGCGCAACCGCGCACGACCTCGGGATCGTCACCGACTGGATCAACGGATCGCAAAGTCTGCTGCTGGTGCTGCTGGCTGCGGCAGGCCTGATTTTCAGCCGGAAGATCGAATTCAACCGTCCCCGGCGGCCGGAGTTTCGTCTCTGCCTTTGGCTCGCGCTGGCCATCGGCGCGCAGAACCTCTTTGCACACCCGACCTTCCCGCAGTACTACGTTTTTCTGATACCGTTTCTTACCGTGCTGGGGACCATCGGATTCTACGCCGTGTCATTGCGTTTGATGGATCACGACCGCCCCCTGATCCCGGTGATCCTGGTGGTCGGCATCGCGGCCCTGTGCCTGGGCAACAGCGTTTACAATGATCGGGACACGGACACGTGGCGCCAACTCGAACGCGTGGCCGCGAAGGTGAGGCAAATAACTCCGCAAGGCGCCGCGTTGCTCGCGCCCGAGCAACTGTACGTTCTGGCGCAGTGGCCGGTGCCTTTCGGCATGGAACACGATGACGCGCACAAGCTCCAGCTCGGACCCGCCGAAAGTGCGAGGCTACACATCGTGCCCAAGGCCGAGGTGGACCGGGAGATTAAGGCCGGCGATTTCCCCACGGCGGTATTCTGCGACGACGACCGGACGAGCGAAGTGGCAGGGTGGAACGTCTACGTGCAGAAGGCCGAATATGGCGACTGCACGGTGTTCTGGCAGTTGACGAAGAAGACCGCTCAGAAATGAACTTGAGAGCTTAAAGCCACCGTTGTCGCCCCCGCGGAAGCGGGGGCCCATCGTGGCTCCAATGGATTCCCGCTTGCGCGGGAATGACACACATGGCGCGGGAGAACGTAAGGACGGTAGCCGCAGGTGAAACCTGCACAAAAAGCTGACTAATGCAGAAGCTCAATGATTACCGGCGGCCCACTCAGGTCCTCATGCTGGCATTCCTTTTGGCGGTCGCGCTCAGTCCTTGCGCCGCCAAGCCTCAGACTCAAACCTTGAAGGGTGAGGTGGTGGGAGACAACGATGCTCCCATACCCGGCGCATCCTGCACACTTACCGGGCCCGGACTGCCGCCGGAAGGGCGGCCGCGAACCACGGGAGACCGAGGCGGCTTCGAATTCACAGGGCTAACACCCGGCCGCTATGACCTTGCCTGCGCCGCGCTCGGGTACGAGCCGATACTCAAAAAGGACATCGAAATTACGGGAGCTGAATTGCCGGTCCTCCAGTTCGTCCTGCCGCGCGAGGAAGTGGTTCGACAACATGTGGAAGTGAAAGAGCAGGCGCCGTCCATCGCAACGGAGCCTACAACAGTGCCTCCCGCCACTCTCAGCTCCAACGAGATCCGGGCCTTACCGCTGGTGGAACAGAAATTCCTGGCGGCCTTGCCCCTGGTGCCCGGCGTGATTCGCACGCCCGACGGAAGAATCAACATTAAAGGCGCCACCGAACAACAAGGCATGCTGCTCATTGACTCCGCGGAAACCGTCGATCCGGTCACCGGCAGTTTCTCAATTCAAGTCCCTATCGATGCGGTGGAATCCGTGGAGGTTCAGAAGACCGCTTATCAAGCCGAGTATGGCCGCTTTACCGGCGGGCTGACCAGCGTCCAGACCAAGGCCCCGCAGGGTAAATGGAACTGGGAGCTGAACGACTTTCTCCCCAGCATGCGCTTCCGAAGCGGCCACATGGTGGGCGTCGAAGACGACTCCCCGCGCCTCAGCTTCACCGGCCCCATCTATAAAGACAAGCTGACTTTTTCGGAATACACTCGATACGATATCAACAAGCAACCCGTGCGCGGCCTGGCCTGGCCGCATAACGAGGAGAAGAAGCAAGGATTTGACTCGTTCACGGACGTCTACTACGCAATTTCACCTCAAAACCTCCTGACCGGCAATTTGAAGATTTTTCCGCTGCGCGACCAATTCCAGAATATCGACTCCTTCATACAGCAGACCGCTTCCTCTGACTACGCCCAGAGCGGCTTCTCCTTCGGCGCCACGGACAGGTACATGTTCACCAACGGCGGTGTGCTGACTACCCTATTCCAGTACACCGACTTTGACAGCTACGCGCACGGACAGGGTTCGCAGGATATGGTCCTGACCGTCGACAACTGGGAGGGCAACTGGTTCAACTCCTGGACGCGGGCAGGGCGGCAGCAGGAACTGCTGCAGAATTATGAATCCCCGAGGCTGAACTGGGCTGGCCGCCACACTTTCAAGGCCGGGGGGGATTTCGTTCATCGCTCCTACAACGACAACAGCAAGTCTCACCCCGTCGAACTCGTGCGACCCGATGGCTCGCCGGCCGAACTGATCACCTTTCAGGGGGCCGGTGTCCTGAATGCTGAAGATACAGAGTTGACGGTTTTCGCGCAGGATCACTGGGCCTTCAACGACCACGTTGCCATGGATTACGGTTTGCGCTATGCGGCTCAGACGCTTGGCTCGCGCACAGCCTTCGCTCCCCGCCTCGGCCTGGTATATTCTCCCGGGCACAGCGCCAAAACGATTATCCGTTCGGGCATCGGCCTTTTCTACGACCGCCTGCCGCTTCTGGCCGGCGATTTCACTCAGAACCTGACGCGGGTGGTGACCTATTACAATACTCAGGGCACGCCAACAGGTCCGCCCTTTGTTCTCCAGAACTTTTACCAGGAGAAGGTGGAGAACGGAATCGATGTGCCGTCGCACAACCGCCTCGGCAGCACTCCGTTCAACCTCACCTGGAACGTCGAATTGGACCAGGAGATTCGGCCTAACGTGATCGCGCGGGTGAATTATCTCAGCAGCCGGTCCTACGAGGAGTTCATCATCAATCCGCTTTACCAGGCCTCCCCCGCCCCCCTCATGCTGCTCAGCAACACCGGTTCGTCGCGCTATCACGAATTGGAAGCCACCTTGCGTTTCAAGGTCCGTGAAAATGCCGACATCAACATCTCGTACGTTAACAGTCTCGCTCGCGGAGACCTGAACACGCTCTCCTACATCTTCGTGCCTTTCGAGCAGCCGGTCATCCGGCCTAATTACTTTTCCACGTTGCCCAGCAACGTTCCCAACCGGCTAGTCACCTGGGGGCGGATCAAAGTCCCCTGGGAAATTACCGCCGGGCCCGTGCTTGATCTGCACTCCGGTTTCCCCTATTCCGCCGTCGATGAACTCCAAAACTACGTCGGCGGTCCCAACAGCCTTCGCTTCCCGACTTATTTCTCCCTCGACCTGCAGCTTGCCAAGGACTTTCGCATGCGCCTGATTCCCTGGGCCAAGAATCACAAGTTCAGGGGGTCAATGCGAATATTCAACATCACCGACTACGGCAACTACCGCGATGTCCACAATAACGTGGATTCCCTCTATTTCCGCCAGTTCGCCGGTTTTGTGCACCGGTTCTTTGACGTCTCCCTTGATGTCGTCTATTGAAACGCGGGATTCGAAGATGCTGATTCTCGATTTGGGATGCGGAAAGAAGAAACAAGATTCTGCCGCGATCGGATTCGATCGACAGCGCGGCTCCTCGGCTGACGTGCTCTGCGACCTGCGGCGCTTCCCTTGGCCCATCAAAGACAATTGCGCGGGCAAGATTTATCTCTCTCACTTTCTTGAACATCATCCCGACATTCTCGGGGCCATGGCGGAGGTGCATCGGATTGCGCAACCCGGCGCCGAAGTCATCATCGTAACCCCGCACTACAGCTCTCCGGATTCTTACACTGATCCCACTCATCTGTTCCACCTGGGGATGCACAGTTTCGACTACTTCGAACGGGACAGCTTTCAAGATTTCACTTATTCGGCGGGCGGGTTTCGAATCCTGGAGTGCCGCTTGACCTTCGGCGGGAACTTGCTGCTCGATAACCTGGGACGAATGTTCGCAGCTATCTCAGTGGATTTCTACGAAAAGCACTTGGCATGGATTTTCCCGGCGCGGAACATGATTTGCCGGCTGGAGGTCTTAAAGAGCACTTGAGGAGTTCAGGAGTCGAGGAGTCAAGAAGTGAAAATGCCAGGACGCCCTGCCCACAAAAGCGAAAATCCGCCCCGCTCCTCGACTCCTTGACTTTTGGACTCTTCGACTTCTCGACTGCCTTACTGCGTGATCTGGCTTTGGTCAGGCTGCTCGAGGGGTGGCGGAGGCGGTACGTCCTTACCGGCTGTCGTCCGGTTGACGATGAAGGTCAGTTCCGTTCCCTGCACAAGGATGAGCTGCTTTTCGTGCTTGAGCAGACTGTAGAGCAATGCCGTTCCGGCGCCGATGGCCGCGCCGTAGCCGATATCAGCCCCCATGCCGTGGCCGCCGCACATACCGTAGTACTCGCACTCTATTTCATGGCCCAAGCCCACCTCGGCGCCCGCCCCGGCGCCCATGGCCCCGGCGATGCCTGCGCCCACCAGGGCATCTTTCTTGCTCTTGCCGCATCCCTCAAGCGTACCTTCGTCGTCCTTCGTATGCGCGCACGGCGCGTTGTTCGAATCGTCCAAGGTGCTGGGAAGCAGGAACGCCTTGTCCTCATCGGGCGTCACCACCTTGTCGATGACCAGTCGCATCATAGCCTTGCCCTTGACACGTTCCGAGGGCTTTACGAAGGAAACGTGCCCGATGACCTGGCTGAACTTGGGCACGATCTCTTTCCCGTCCACTACAATTGGTTGAGAAACCTCTCCCGTGAAAGGGTCGCCAGACTTGTTGGTCTTGGAGGTAAGCGTGGTGGTGAGTTTCATGTGGAGCACGCTGCCGGCCGGGATTGTATCCCCCGGTTTCTTCGGGGGAGGAATTTTCGTATCTTCACCAAAAGCGCAAGTGAAGACAAACACCATAGCGGCAAGGACACCCCATACCCTTACTGTCCGGCCTCGCATAACCTCCTCCTTTTCCTTGACCTCTCGCTCCGATGGCATCGCCACTAGACAACTAAAGATCTTTCGGCATGCCAGGGGATAGTATACCACCCCGTTGGATGCAGATGCCGTCTAATTCGATTCTCAAAGGATTGAAGCGGTTGCCCGTGATGTCGACTGGCGGTCGAAGCGACGGCTAGGGCTTGCCGGCGAAAGTCCGCGTCATTATTGGGAGTGCCGGGAAGGGTGGGGCTTTAGCCCCGCCGTGGAATGGCTTATCATTGTGGGGCTTTAGCCCCTGAGGCAACGTGGCTTCAGGGCCTAAAGGCCCCAACTCATCGTGACGCCGGAGGCGGCGGGACTGAAGCCCCGCCCTTCCAACCTGCCACGTTACGAGAATGGATGCCGTCATTAAGTACTAGCTTCTAAAGGCGCCCTCCCGCGAGGCTGTAACTGAGGATCGCCAGCACGATAACGGTCACCACAACGTAAAGCCGGTCCCGCTGGATCGCGAAAGCCACAACTGAGAAGGCAACACGAGCCACGGGAGTGGCAATCAAGAGAAGAAGCCCGAGTTGGATTAAGCCCCTTCCCTTGAAGGCCAAGACATTTTTCCAGACTCCTGGCACGCTCCGTAAGTCTTCGGGTGTTCCCACAAACGCACGGTAATGAGGCATTTCGTGGCCATGACGCACAAGGTAAACACAGGCCCCGAAAAGAACCACGGCCGCCGACAGGGTCACCCCAACCCGGAGGAGGTTGCCAATCCACTCTTCAACCACCTGGTCAGTCCAGCCCTTTGTTTCGCCTGCCACCCTACAACCTCCCCGTCACTCCGTGGTAAATCATCTCGATTGCCATAACGGCAATGACCACGCCGAAAACCAGCCGCAGCCACTTCGTCTTGGCCTGAGCCAGAACGCGCGCCCCCACCAGCGAACCGGCCACCACCCCCAACATCACGGGCGCGGCAAGACCGGGTTCAATGTATCCACGGGAAAGATAAACGCCGGCGCTCGCGGCAGCCGTCACCCCAATCATGAAATTGCTGGTGGTGGTCGAAACCTTGAAGGGAAGCCCCATGGCCTGGTCCATGGCAATCACCTTGACTGCTCCCGACCCAATCCCCAACAGGCCTGAAAGTACCCCCGCCCCAGCCATCAAGCCGAATCCGGCCGGTACGGCTTTAGGGCAATAACTGACGGGGCCATCGGGTGTGGGGTAGGCGCCGTTCATTTCGAGGCGGGTGGCGAGAGGGTTTGGCCGGCAGCCGCCCTGGCGCGCGCCTCGCGGGCGGCTGGAAGCATAGGCGGAGTACATCAGCGCGAGACCAAAAATGATGGAGATGGCGTTGGTCGATATTCTGGTCGCCAGCAGAGCTCCCCCGAGCGCTCCGAATGTGGTGGCAATCTCGAGAAACATCCCAATTCGGATATTGGAGTAGCCCTCGCGAACGTAAGCGGCGGCCGCGCCGGAGGAGGTAGCAATCACGGAAACGAGTGAGGCGCCGATGGCGTATCGGATGTCAACTCCGAGCGCCAGCGTGAGCACCGGGGTGATGATGATCCCTCCGCCCAAGCCCGTCAGCGAACCAACAAAGCCTGCCAGAAGCGACGACAGACAAACCAGCAGGCTGAATTCAATGATGTTCACCGTACGTCCCCGTCAGACTGCGCCAGCGAATGGCGATCAGGTCAGCGACCATCTCCGCGGAGTCGCGCAGGAATCGCACCTTGGTGGCCGGATTGTCGTTCCACCGTACCGGCACCTCCACCACCCGCCCTCCTCCTCGTTCAATAAGGAACAAAAGCTCGGGATCGAAACCGAAACCCTCGATGCGCATCTCTTCAAACGCCCTGAGGGTGGAGCTCCGCTTGAATAGTTTAAAACCGCATTGGGTGTCGTGCAATTTGAGGCCCGTGGAGATCCTCACCAGCAAGTTGAAGAAGCGCCCACCCATTTCACGGAGCCAGGGTTGATGCACCCCGATCAATTCGCGTTCGAGAGCACGCGAACCGATGGCGGCATCGGCGCCGTGGTCTTGAAGAGCAGAGAGCAGTTTATCCGCTTCCTCGATGGGCGTGGAAAGGTCAGCGTCAGTAAAAAGCACAAACTTGCCCGTCGCTTCTTGTACTCCGTGGCGCACTGTGTAGCCTTTGCCATGGTTGCGATCGTTTCGCACCAGCCGAATGCCCGGAAACTCCAAGACGGTCGCAACCGTGTCGTCCGTTGACCCGTCGTCCACTACGATCACCTCGACCGCATAAGGCTTCACCTCTTTGATGTGACACAACCTCGCCAGAGTGTCACGGATCCGCCGCGCTTCGTTGTACGCAGGAACTACAATGCTCAGGAATGGCTCGGCCATCAAAGTCGAGGAGTCCGGAAGTCGAGAGTCGAGAGTCAAGAGTTAAGAGAACAACACGAGACTATATTATGGGCGAGTTCAGAAATGCAAACGGGTTAGATCGCGCCATGAGTGAGCACGCCATCAAATCGACTGCCCTCTCCCCGGGGAGAGGGTGGCCCGCGACGGCGTTTTCACCAGCCGTTGTGTGCCGGGTGAGGGTCGGTTGTCGATGAAAGGGAGAAGCTATAGGAACGCAGCACCAGTCACTACACGGTCACACGTATGTTGTCGTGCAAGAACTCAGGTGCAAAGTCAGCGCCGCTCGCCCAAGTGAGCGTGTGAAACTCGGGATGAATGTGGAATTGGCTGAATACACCAGGATCACGCAACGGTTCGAAAACAGGGCCGCGGAGAGCGGTTGATAAATCGATTTCACCACTCGTGCCGTCGCGAAAGCGCAGCCAGACCGTGTGACCGGCTACGTAGCGTGCCTCAACAATGTGATAGTCCATGAAAATCACTCCAGCGGCTCAATGTGCTTGAGGGGCCGCCCTCGTCTTGCCAGTTCCCAGTTACTGATCAATTCTAGCTTGTGAAGGTCTGCCCATTCAAGCACCAGGCGCAAGGCTCTTGGGGGAAACTCCCCACGTACGGTGCCCGTCTCTATCTCGACCGAGATTTCGTGCTCACCGTACACGGCGTGAAAATGAGGGACACCGTGCTCGCTGTAAAACACGCCGATCACAATCCCGAGGAATCGCGAAATTTCAGGCATTGAAGTTGATTCAAAGGCTCAGGTTAACTCCGAAAAGCAAAACCTGCAACCTGGGTCGGCACCTGGGTCGGCCGGCGGGTGGCGCATACGTGCCGACGCTCTTTGTCGGCATGTATGCGACCTTGGGATGGGCAGGGCGCAGACATGCCAGAAGGCGGCACGTCTGCGCCACCCTCAGATTTACGGGGTGAAAAGGGTCTCAGTAATCCGCAGGCAGGCGCTCGAGTTGAGCCATGGTGAGGATGGGGCCTTCTTTGCAGACGTAGAAGGAGCCGACGTTGCAGCGACCGCACTTACCTACGCCGCATTTCATACGGTTTTCGAGGCTGGTATAGACGACGCTAGGTTTAATACCCATGCGGTAGAGAACGGGGAGCGTATTTTTGATCATGATGGGCGGGCCGATGACCAGAGCGACGCAGTTTTCCGCAGGGACGCCGGCGCGCTCGAAGACGGTGGGCACGAAGCCGATTTCGCCGGTCCAGTCGGGCGTCTGGCCGCCGGGGTCGACGCAGCGCACCACGCGCACGTTGGGATGCTTGGCCCATTCCTCGAGCTCATCCACATAAACAAGATCCGCGACGGTGCGCGCGCCATAAACGACGGTGATGTTGCCGTAATCCGCACGGTTCTCGAGCGCGTACCACACGGCGCAGCGCACAGGGGGCATGGCGATGCCGCCCCCGAGGAAGATCAGGTTCTTGCCCTTCCACCCGTCTTCCATCGGATAGAAATTCCCATATGGCCCGCGAAAGCCGATCACATCCCCTTCCTCGATGCTCCACAAGGCTTCCGTGACGCAGCCCACCTTGCGGAAGCAGAACTCGATGTAGTCCTTCCAATTCGAACTCGAGCAGATGTTGAAGGTGGATTCGCCGTAGCCGAACGCGGAGAAAATGCCGAACTGGCCGACGTGAAACGAGAACTCCTTGGCCTTGACTTCGTCGAGGAAGCGGACCTTGACGGATTTCACGTCCGGCGTCTGCCGGCGCGTCTCGATGACCTTCATGAGGTCGGGCTGGTAGATGTTATGCATGGTCGATTTTGGAGTGCGGCGGCTTGCCGCCGCTCTCTCGAGCGCGAGCTTGCTCGCGCCCCAGCATGCGAAATCGGCAATTCTCGGCCGGCCAGCAAGCTGGCCTGATGGAGAGCGGCAGCAAGCTGCCGCACTCCAAAGCGCCTTTGGCGCTACAAAGCACTCAGTACACTCAGCACGCCCAACCCCTCCGGGCAATTCCGCGTGCAGTTTCCGCAGCCGGTGCAGAGAATCTCCCCGAACTTCTCCGGATAGATGCGGAACTTGTGGTCAATGCGCTGGCGCTGCCGCGCGGGCTGGTTGGGGCGCGGGTTATGGCCGGAAGCATGAAGCGTAAACATGCTGAACTGGCACGAATCCCAGTTACGGGCGCGCACCCCGCGCTCGATATTGCCCTCGTCCACGATATCGAAACAGTGGCAGGTGGGACAGGTGTACGCGCAAGCGCCACACCCCAGGCAGGCTAGCGTCTGCGCCGGCCAAAACGGGCTGTCGAAATTCTCTTTTACGAAGGTCCGCACCTTCTCCGCGTCGAAGCGCTCATCAGGCGCTGACGGCAAGCTCGCCCCGCGCTCCGAGGTTTCGAGCTTGCCGTCGAACAGTGCCTTGCCCTTCTCTGTCAGGCAGCGGACTTCGTATTCGCCGTCACCGAGCCTGAGGAGCAGGGCGTCCGAGCCGCGCTCGGCGTCGGGCCCGAGACCCACCGAGGTGCAGAAGCAGGCATCATCGTGCTCCGTGCAGGCCAGTGTTATGACAGCGGTTAATTGACGGCGAGTGTTATACAGCTCATCTTTATAGTCCCAATTAAATACCTTGTCCAGAATCGGCAGCGCTGCCGCGTCGCAGGGCCGCCCCGCAATCAGCACCTGCTCCGTGCGAAGCGGCTCGACTTCCTTGAGCTCAATCCCCTTCCCCGTAATCCGGTATGCGTAAAGCTCTTCGTGCTTGGGGAAGAGGAATTCCTTCATCGAGTTGGCGGGGTGAATAAATCCTTCCAGCGCCAACTGGTCCGAAGAGTCTAGAGGCGCGTAGAAGATCCGGCCCCCGTTACGTCCGTGTAGGGGCGGTTCGCGAACCGCCCCTACGCCGGGCTCGACGAGGCGCGGGCCGACCACACGCTTGCCCTGCGCGATCCAGCCTCGAACCAACTCTCGCAGCGCCGATTGGGAAATAGTTGCGCTCACCGGATGAAGTTCTCCTTGTCCTGAAGCGAGTAAGCGCCGATCAAGGGTTCGGCCTTGGGATCGATGCCGGCGCGGTAAGCAAAGTGCTCCTCGGCCGCTTTCGCCAGCGTAAGGTTGAGGAGGCGCAAGTCAATTCCGGCCGGACACGCTCGCGTGCATTCGTCACATCCGATGCAACGCCCGGCAAGGTGAAATGCGCGCAAAATGTGCCAGGCGAAATTGCCCTTGTCGGTGGCCGAGGTGTCAATTACCGTGGGCCGGTTTTTGTCCACCAGGCAGCGCTCGCAATAGCACATCGGGCACACTTGCCGGCAAGCGTAGCACTTCACACAGCGCTCAAATTCCGTTGCCCAGTAAGACATGCGCTGGGCGGCAGGCAGCGCCATCAAGGATTCCAGGGCCTTCCAACGTTCGGATGTTTCCGGGGCGTGCTTGTCCGTTTCGCCAATCACTTCGTCCGCGAAACGCGGCACATGCACATCGCAGGTCTCGCACTTTGGCTCGCCCATGCCCTGGCAAGCCATACCGATGACGTGCATATCCTTGCGGTCAAGCTGGGATTCCTTCTCGAGCACCACCAGTGCGCGCTCGTCGCACCCCTTCACCACAACCGCCGGCCGGCCCAGCGCTTTAATCTCCTTGCGCTTCAGATAAACCGTGAGGTTTGCCAAACACTGGTTATTCCAAACCAGTTTCTCAACATCCCCGGGCTTGGTGATGAACACCGGGCCGCGTTTGCCGTAGCCAATCACCACCTTGACCTTGTCCTCCGCCAGCAGGCGGCGGCAGGTCTCGCGCAACGCCCCCTCCCCTTCCCCTCCCCATGCGGAGAGGGGAGTCGCGCCTGATTGCCCCGCGCTGGGGCCGGAGAACTTGTCCGGTGCATTTAACTCCCCTCCACGAAAAGGGAGGGACTGGGGTGGGGCTTCGGAAATTTGATAAAGGCTTGTATAGGGCCCCATCTGGCGAGTCTTTTCGGTGATCTCCTTAACAACCTCCTGCCACTTGTGGCCTTCCGCAGCGGAGATCCAGGTGAAGTGAATTCTCTCCATATCAAAACCGAGCGCCTGGAGAAGTTCGCGGAAGAGGATCCAGCGGCGGCGGGCGTGGTAGTTCCCCGAAGTGTAGTGGCAATCGCCGGGATGACAACCTGAGACCAGCACCGAATCCGCGCCAATCTCAAACGCTTTGACGATGAGGTTAAAATCAATCCGGCCGGTGCACGGCAGCCGCACGATGCGCACATTGGGCGGGTACTCGAGGCGCGTGGTTCCCGCGAGATCGGCTCCCAGGTATGTGCACCAGTTGCAAACGAAGGCGACGATTTTCGGCTCGAACAGCACGGGTGGGACGCCCGTGCCACTCCTCGTGGCATGGGCATCTTGCCCATGCTCCTGCACGGGCGGGACGCCCGTGCCACTTGAGTTCTCAGCTCTCTCGCTCATACCAGGCTTTCGACCATGGAATAGATTTGCTGCTCGGTAAAGCCCTCGAGGTCAGCGCTCTTCGAGGGGCAAACGGCCACGCACGTTCCGCAACCCATGCACAGCCCCGGATTCACACGCGCGGTGCGCTTGATGAAAACGCCGCGCGGCGTGCGGACTTCCGCCTGCTCGATGGCGTGGTACGGACAGGCGTGCAGGCAAGTGAAGCAGGCCGCGCAGGTGTCCTCATTCACTTTCGCAATTTCCGGCTCGCGCGTCAGTTCGCTCGCGGAAAACGTGATCAACACCTTGCTGGCCGCCGCGGAGGCCTGCGCAACCGATTCGGGAATATCCTTGGGAGCCTGGCAGGCGCCGCAAATGTAAACGCCCGCCGAGGCAGTTTCGACGGGACGAAGCTTGGGGTGCGATTCGAGCAGGAAGCCGTATTCGTCATAGCCGACATTGAACTTCTGGGCCAGTTGCTCGACGCCGTCGGCGGGGCGCATGGCGCTCGCCAGCACCACCATGTCCGCCTCGATGGTTACCGGCTCGCCCGCCAGCGTATCCGTGCCGCGCACAATCAGCTTGCCGTTTTCTTCCGTGATCTTCGAGACGCGCCCCCGGTAATACTGCGCGCCGTCCTGCTCGATGGCCCGGCGCACAAATTCTTCGTAACCCTTGCCGCCCGCGCGGATGTCCATGTAAAAGACGTGGGCTTGCCCGTCGTGCACCTTGTGCTTGTAGAGCATGGCGTGCTTGGCGGTGTACATGCAGCAGATCTTCGAGCAGTAAGGCAGGCCCTTGGCGTTGTCGCGGGAGCCCACGCAGCAGAGGAAGACTACGGATTTGGGCTGCGCGCCGTCGGAGGGCCGCTTCAGTTCGCCCACGGTGGGGCCGGAGGCGGAGAGCAGCCGCTCGAACTGCAAGGAATCGATTACGTTCTTATACTTGCCGTAGCCGTACTCGCCATAGCCCTGAAGCGTCGGCCGGTCCTGGACTTTGCCAATGTTATACAGTTTGTAACCTGTGGCGATCACTACGGCCCCAACCTTCTCCTCCACCAGCTTGTCCTGGTCCTTGAAGTTGATCGCCTCCGCCTTGCACTTCTTCAGACACAACCCGCAGCCGTTGCGGAGGATCTTGGCGCAGACTTTCGCGTCGATCACGGGGCGCGCGGGCACGGCCTGCGGGAAAGGAACGTAAATGGCAGGGCGCATTCCCATCGCGTAATCGAATTCGCTGGGGTTTCGCTTCAGTGGGCAAACGTTCCAGCACTCGCCGCAGCCGGTGCACTTCTTGATGTCAACGTAGCGCGCCTTCTGGCGAATGGTGACGTTGAAGTTGCCCACGTAACCGCTCACGGCTTCAACTTCGGAGTAGCTGTAGAGCTTGATCTTGGGGTGCTGCCCCACTTCCACCATGCGCGGCGTCAGGATGCACTGCGAGCAGTCGAGGGTGGGGAAAGTCTCGGAAAGGCCCGCCATCTTGCCGCCGATCGAAGGTTCCCGTTCGACCATCACCACTTCGTAGCCGGAGTTGGCAATGTCCAGCGCCGCCTGAATTCCCGCCACGCCGCCGCCGATCACCAGCGCCCGTCGCGTCACCGGCACGCGGATCGGCTCGAGTTCGTGGTCGCGGCGCGCCTTTTCCACCGACAGTCGGATCAATTGCACTGCTTTGGCCGTGGCCTGGGCGCGGTTGGGATGAACCCACGAACAGTGTTCGCGGATGTTGGCCATTTCCACGCGGTACGGGTTCAACCCGGCAAGCGAAGCGGCACTGCGGAAAGTGCGCAGGTGCATGTGCGGAGAGCAGGAAGCTATGACGACGGCGTCCAGGCGCTCGGAGACAATCTTGTCACGCACGATCGCCTGGCCGGGGTCCGAGCACATGTACTTGTAGTCCACCGCGCAACGCACACCGGGGAATTCCGCCACCTGTCTCGTGGCTTCAGCCACGTCCACCGTGCGGGCGATGTTCTCGCCACACCAGCAAATGAAGACCCCGATTCGGGACATGCTCTCCTACGCTTTCGTCGTTGCAACTACCGTAGACGCGGCCGTTGTGGCCGCCCCACTGAATCTCGCGATACAGAGTGACGGCCCCCCCCTCACTCGCCCTCGTACCTCGGGCACCCTCTCCCCCCCAGGGGGCGAGGGTTAACAACGCGAATCCCAGCCTTCGCCCCCTTGGGGGGAGAGGGTGGCGAGCCTGGCGAGCCGGGTGAGGGGGCCCTACATGTGTCATCGCGTTTCCGCAAGGCTCAGTGTGGCAACCACAAGGGTCGCCCTACAACTACTTTGCGCCGGCCTTCACGCCGGTATCTTTCGGCGTAGCGCCGGCCTTCAGGCCTGCAGCCGAGGTGCTGACCCCTCGCTCCGCTCGGGGCAGGCTCTGAAGGTCAGCGCTACGAACAACGCCGGGAACAAAATGCCGGTTCACACCCAATGCCTCAGGTTCGAATCCCAATGCCAACCCCACTACATCGGACAGGTAGTAGATCGGCATCGCATGTTTCACACCGTAGTGCTGCTCGATGTTCGGCTGCTTCATGTCCAGGTTCACGTGGCACATGGGGCAAGCCACCACCAGGCAGTTGGCTCCGTGCTGCTTCGCATTGGTCAAGATCTTGTGCGAGAGGTCGAGCACGGTCTGCTCGTTGGCCATGGTCATCCCGGCTCCGCAGCACTCGGTGCGGTAGTTCCAATCCACCGTCTTGCCGCCCACGGCCTCGAGAATCTTCTCCATCGAGCGGGGCTGCTCGAAGTCGTCGAACTCGACAACCTCGGGGGGCCGCGTCAGCAGGCAGCCGTAATAGCAGGCCGCATTCATCGCACTGAGCGGAACCTTCACCGCCGCCTTGAGCTTGTCCACGCCAATCGACTCGAAAAGCTGAATCAGATTCAGCACTTTCGTTTCGCCGCGCACTTCGAGTTCCACGATCTCCGACACGCTGCGGCGAAGGGCCTCGCTTTCCGCGAGCTCTTTGCGCGCTTTCAGCAGTTGCATCGAGCACATGGGGCAGGGCGCCAGCATCTCGCGGAACCCTTTATTCTCCGCCAGGGCCAGATTGCGCGCGGGCAGCGCCACAGCAAGCTTCTGGTTCAGCGAGTGCGCCGCGGTGGCCCCGCAGCAAATCCAGTCGTCGATTTCCTTCAGTTGGACGTCCAGGGTCCCCAGGCAAGCCCGAAGCGATTGCTCGTAGTCGTTCGAGGAACCATGCAAGGCGCAGCCGGGATAGTAGGCCAGATTCATAAGTGTGAGCCGTCCATGCAACGCGCAAAAATACGGGCCACTACAGCCCGGTCACGGGCCTTCTCGCCCACCAAGTGGAACTTCTTGCGCTTCATCAACTCGGGAGCCAGGGTCGCGTCCTTGAGAAGGAACGAGACGCTTCGCCCGCTCACGAAGGTGGTAAGTTTGAACTCACCGATCAGTTCCAACTCGTTCAGTCGGCCGTTACGCCGGATGTTGGCGAGGAATGCCTTCTGGAAAAGCACCGTGCGCTGCTGCTCGGGCGTGGTCACGCCGCGCTCGAAGGAGAGTTGCCGCAACGCGTCCATTATTCCCGCGCAGTCTACGGACTTCGGGCAGCGTGTAGAACAGGTCTGGCAGGAGACGCACTGCCACATGCCCTGCGCGCCAAGCGCTTTCCCTGTTTGGCCAAGTTGCAGCAGACGGATCAGCCGTGTGGGCCCACTGTCCATCCCGGCCGCCATCGGGCAACCCGCTGTGCACTTCCCACATTGATAGCAGTCGCGGATGCGGGTGTGGGCTAATGACTCGACCTGGGGAATAACATCCGATCGTGCAGAAACTGCGGTCGTGACACTCAACGCTGGCTGCTCCCTTCGCAAAGAGACCTAACAACAGGGCTAGATGAGACCTTAGCGGGCGCGAGAGAGCTGGCGGCGACATATTGTCGTTGGCACTGTTTGTCGCTGTCGCTTTTGACCCTGCCCCGCGCATTGTCCCCAGCCTGTTGAAAAACGCAAGGCTCGGACTGGGACAATAATGTCGCTGGTTGCGAGCTTATTGTTTCCTTTTTCATCATCTCTGCCCGGCGTCAGGTCTTTTTAACGCCTGAAACTTAGGCCCAAGCACGTCACAGGCCACTATGAAGTGGTCCGTGGCCGGTCGTCCGTAGCGTGGGGTCCGCTGCCGCCGCTGGTAGGGGCGGTTCGCGAACCGCCCCTACTTTCCACGAGCGGACCCGTTTGCGCGGGGGTCAGCTCACATCAGGCCTAAATGTAACGGCTCACGCTGTAACCGCTCTCTCACCTGAGGCGTCTACGGACTTGATTGCACCAAACTTAATTACAGGAGATGCTTCTATGAAGAGAATTGCCTTAGCCTTCTCATTAGCATGCGGTTTGTTGCTGGTCAGCGCCATCGCGGCGGCCGCGGACGAAGCCGCGAAAGTTGCCGGAACTTGGGAAGTATCGTCCCAGGGTCGCAACGGGCCCATGACCCAAACCCTGACCATCACCCAAGACGGCGGCAAGATCACCGGCACCCTCACAAGTCCACGTGGCGACGCTAACTTCGAGGGCACGGTCACCGGCAACAAAGTGGCCTTCACCATTAAACGTGAAACGGACAACGGAACTTTCGTCATCGAATACTCCGCCACCGTCGACGGCGATGCCATGAAGGGAACCGCTCACAGCGAACGTTTCGACCGGGAATGGACCGCGAAGCGCACGAAGTAGTCCGCTGCCTTAGCATTCATAGCGAAACACTGCCACTCCCTGAGGGCCGGGGTCCCGACACAGAAGTGTCTGCGTCATACGAGGCGCTGCGTCGCCCGACATTCCCTGCTATACTTTGCGAATTCGATTGAGGAGGCGGAGACGTGAAGAAGACACTCACTTTACTGGCATTAATCATCATTAGTCTGGGATTAAGTGTATGCGGTTGGGCGCAGATTGGGATGTTCACCAAGGAGCAGCGAATCGAACTGACTCGGGAATGGAAAGGGGAGCGGTTCGAAGACGGGCGGCCGAAGGTCTCTGATGAATTGCTGAAGCGCATGGCGACCGTGGATGCGGAAGAAGCCTGGGGTGTGCTTCAGTCGCATGGGTTCATTAACCAGTTTGAGGGCCACTGGCACATCATCAACCCGGGCCCGCGCCTGGCGGCTCGAGTGGTCACCGCTGTGTTCATGCCGGCGAGGCCGGACGTGAACGCCGTGATCGCCGAGCACGGCAAAGCCGAGCATCGAGTGGGCGCGCAGAATTCCTGGATCATCGACATCCTTCAACCCGGCGACATACTGGTGGCGGACTTGTTCGGAAAGGTGAAGGACGGCACGCTCATAGGTGACAATCTCGGAACGTCCATTTACACCAAGAGCCACACAGGCCTGATTGTGGACGGGGCGGTTCGCGACGAGACGGGAATCAGCGAAATCGAGGGCTTCCGCGTGTACACACGGGACGTGGATCCTTCTGCTCTCCGCAATGTCACGCTGATGGGCATCAATGTTCCCATCCGCATCGGCCATGCCACGGTGATGCCCGGCGATGTGGCCGTGACCGATGTTGAGGGAGTCACCTTCGTCCCACCGCAACTGTGCGAGGAAGTGGCCGACCACGCCGAACAGATTCACATGGTCGACGAGTGGGGCCACTTGATGCTGCGGCAACAGAAGTACACGCCCGGCGAAATCGACGGAAAGTGGACGCACCAGATGGTCGAAGAGTTCAATCAGTACTGCGCTTCGAAGGGGTCGAAAGTGCGGAAGAAAGACGAGTAGGCAGTGGGCAGGTCGGCAGATAGGCAGTGGGCAGGTGGGCAGATAGGCAGGTCGGCAACCGCCCGCACGTTCCGGCTTCTGGTTCTGCGAAAACCCACGGGACCTGTCATCCTGAGCGCAGACTTCATGATCCTTCGGCTCACCACTGTGCATGAAAATGGCTCTTTGGAGGTAACTCCTGTATTTTCAACAAAAGCTTCCGCCATTTTCATAGCAGCGAAGGATCTCC
>Ga0209517_10001209_pt1 | contig 40008 bp, 40 predicted proteins | sample PeaSoiMetSII2010_FD_187695 | JGI IMG/M metagenome (GOLD analysis project Ga0209517, IMG submission 187695) | Peat soil microbial communities from Weissenstadt, Germany - SII-2010 (SPAdes) (version 2) | ecosystem: Environmental > Terrestrial > Soil > Wetlands > Peat | place: Germany...
CGAAATAACAACGACCATCGGCGCGGGCGCTGTTGAGGCAATAGCCACGATAACAAGCCCAACAGCGCACGGAATGACCCAGCCGCCCGGCAAACCGGAACTAGGCAGTGAATAAGACTGTTACGAACGTCCTCGCGGCGATGCCTGTCGCCGGAAACCCCTCTCCGCCCTGCGGGGAGAGGGAAGCCGACGCGTAGCGTTGGGAGGGTGGGTGGGAATGCGCGAACGCTCCCTCGAAACAGCACTGAAACAGCGGCGGCGGCCGCTGATCCGCTGCTGTTGTCGCCGCTGATCCGCCGCTGTTTTCTTGCTGTTATTTCCGCTGTTTTCCGTGCCGGGAGAGAAAAAAATACCAACTATATCAAGGTGCTGTTGGCCCCGCCGTTAGCGAATTCCAGTCACCTTATGCGTCTGCAGGCTCAGCTGCCATCTTGGGTGATCGAGGCAGAACCGGATCGCCAGCGCGGTGTTGCGCTCGCGCTCGGGTCCGTCCATCGGCTGTACCGAGAAGCGGCGGAAGGCGAGATCGGCGAAGGCAAGCGGGTCGACCCCCTCCTGCGGCACGACAATCTTCAATTCGTCGCCGGATTTGACGACGAGCTCGGCGGTGCCCTTCGGGCTGACGCACACCCAGTCGAGTTCCGCCGGCAGCGGGATCGTGCCGTTGGTTTCGACCGCGATCTCGAAACCGCGTCCGTGCAACGCGTCGATCAGCGCCGTATCGAGCTGCAGCAGCGGTTCGCCGCCGGTACAGACGACAAAGCGGTCGCGGTTTCCCGTCGGCCACGACGCGGCGATCGTGTCGGCGAGTGCGTCAGCGGTCTCGTAGCGTGCGCCTTCGGTGCCATCCATCCCGACGAAATCGGTGTCACAGAAGCTGCAGGCGGCCGACGCGCGGTCTTCCTCGCGCCCCGACCACAAATTGCACCCGGTAAAACGGCAGAACACCGACGGCCGCCCGGTCAGCGCGCCCTCGCCCTGCAACGTGTAGAAGATTTCCTTGACCGCGTAACTCATGCCGGACCGCTTTTATACGCCTCCCAGCCCTTGCGGCGCAGCTCGCAGGCCGGGCACTTGCCGCAGCCATAACCCCAATCGTGGCGCTGGCCGCGCTCGCCGAGATAGCAGCTGTGACTCTCTTCGCGGATCAGTTCCACCAGCCTCTCGCCGCCCAATTCCTCGGCCAGTTCCCATGTCGCCCGCTTGTCGCGCCACATCAAGGGCGTGTGGATGACAAAGCGGTGGTCCATGCCGACTGACAGGGTCGCCTGCAATGCCTTCAAGGTGTCGTCGCGGCAATCCGGGTAGCCCGAATAATCGGTCTCGCACATCCCGCCGACCAGGTGCCGGAGCCCGCGCCGGTAGCCGATCGCCGCGGCGAAGGTGAAGAACAACAGGTTGCGGCCGGGGACGAAGGTATTGGGGAGCCCGCTCTCGGCGAAAGCGATCTCGGTCTCGCTGGTCAGCGCCGTCTCGCTCAGCCGGCCGAGCACCGACAGATCGACGAGATGATCTTCTCCGAGCTTCGCGCCCCAATGCGGAAACTCGGTCTTGAGTCGGGCGATGATTCGCCCCCGGCAATCGAGCTCGACACGATGCCGCTGGCCATAATCGAACCCTATGGTCTCGACCCGGGAGAAGCGCGCCAGCGACCAAGCGAGGCAGGTCGCCGAATCCTGCCCGCCCGAAAACAGCACCAACGCCGGCTCCGGCTGGGTCGCGTGCGTCATCTGCCTGTTATAATCCTTCTTCGCTTGTTGCCGGAGGTGGCATGACGACCAACCCCTATCTCGCGCTCGGCGTGCGCCCGTTCATCAATTGCTGCAGCGTCCGCACGATGCATGGCGGCAGCCTGATGCTACCCGAGGTGCGCGCCGCGGTTGACGCCGCCTCGCGCCACTTCGTCAACCTCGACGAGCTGATGGCGGCGGCGAGCAAGCGGATCGCCGAGCTGACCGGCGCCGAGTCGGGCATCGTCACCTGCGGCAGCGCCGCCGCGGTCGCGCTGGGGACCGCCGCCTGCGTCGCCGGCAACGACCCGGTCAAGATGCTGCGCCTGCCGTTCACCGACGGCATGGTCAACCGCGTCATCATCCCGAGGCAGCAGCGCTTCGCCTATGACCAGGCGGTGCGAATGTGCGGTTGCCATATCGTCGAGATCGAGACCCGCGCCGATCTCGACAAGGCGCTGGAAGAGCCGGTCGCGCTCGTTGTGCTACTCGGCAAACAGGAGCATCTGACCGAGGTGCGGCTGGAGGAGATCGCCGCGGTCTGCAAGCCGCGCGGCATCTCGATCATGGTCGATGCCGCCAGCGAGCATATCGAGCGGCCGAGTCCGTGGCTGCAGCGAGGCGCCGACCTCGTCATCTACAGCGGCGGCAAGTTTCTGCGCGGCCCGCAAACCAGCGGCCTGCTGCTCGGCAGCAAGAAGCTCGTCGAGGCGGCCTGGCGCAACGGCTCGCCGCACCAGGCGCTGGGCCGGCCGATGAAGGTGTCGAAGGAGGACATCATCGGCGTCCTCGCCGCCCTCGAATACTGGTTCGAGGAGCGCGACCCCGCCAAGGAGCGCGCGAAGTGGGACGCCGATTGCGCGACGATCGCCGCCCGGGTGGCGCAGATCCCCGGCGCCACGAGCGCGGTCGTCGCACCCGCCGGGATCGACCGCGTGCCCCGGCTCAAGATCACTTGGGACCGCGAGCGCTACCCGCTCGACGGCCTCGCCCTGCGCCAGCGCGTGCTCGATGGCGAGCCGCGGGTCATGCTCGACGACAATTCAGCGACCGAGAACTCGATCGCGGTCGATCCGTTCCAGCTCCAGCCGGGCGAGGCTAGCCAAGTCGGCGACGCGGTGGTCGCCGCGCTTCTCGTCTCGGCTCAGGCTGAGCGGGTGCCGGCGCGCGCCCCGGCCCTGACCCTGTCCGGGTCTTGGGAATTGCAGCTCGACCTGCTGCATGGCGCGCGGGTGCACCGTCTCAGCCTCGAACAGAGCGGCGCGGCGCTCTCCGGCCACCAGCGCTCGGCCCAATTCGACGGCCCGGTCAGCGGCGCGGTCGAGGGCGATGTGGTGCGCTTCACCTTCGGCGGGCGCTACGAGGCGGCCACGATCTCATTCCGCTTCGAGGGCAAGGTCGGCGACGGTGCGATGTCGGGCATAGTCGAGCTTGGCGCCGCCAGCGACCAGAATAGCGGCATCGTCAACCGCAGCCAGTTCGGCGCCGGCGAATGGCGGGCGAGGCGGGTTGCGTAATCACAGGAGAAAACCATGAGCCGGATTTTCGGCGAGATGCGGCAGATCGGCATCGTCGTGCGCGACATCGACAAGGCGATGAAGCATTGGGTCGAGGTCTGTGGTGTCGGCCCGTGGTTTTATGCCGAGCGGCTACCACTCACCGGCTACCGCTACAAGGGCCAGCCCTACGACACCCCGCATCTGTCGATCGCGCTCGCCAATTCGGGCGACATCCAACTCGAATTGATCCAGCAGCGCTGCCAGACGCCGAGCCTCTACTGGGATTTCCTCAACGCCGGCAAGGAAGGCGGGCAGCACTGGTCGTCGTGGCCTGTCAACTATCACGAGATCCGCGACAAGGCGCTAGCGAGCGGCTGGCATGTCGGCCAGGAAGGCGAGAGCCCGCGCGGCCCGTTCATCTATTTTCTCGAAGAGGGCCACCCCGGCACGGTCATCGAGATGGCCGAGGCAACCCCGACCCGCATGCGCATCTTCGATCAGGTGCGCGAGGCGGCGAAAAACTGGGACGGCAAAGACCCCATCCGCCTCAACTGGCCGAGCGCTGACTAGCCGCCCCTCTTCCCGATATCCCGCCGGCAAAAGCCGCCGGGCCAATCGATCTTGTCGACCGCGCGGTAGGCGCGCTCGCGGGCGGCGTCGAGGTCGATGCCGGTCGCGGTGACCCCGAGCACGCGGCCGCCATCGGCGAGGATGCGGTCGCCATCGCGTTTGGTGCCGGCGTGGAAAATCTTCACATCAGGCTCGGCCCCGGCCGCCGCCAACCCGCGGATTTCCGTCCCGCGTTGCGGGTCGTCGGGATAGCCGTTCGCCGCCATCACCACGCAGATCGCGCTCTCGTCGTACCAGCGCAGATCGACGCGGTTGAGGATGCCGTCGCGGGTGGCCAAGAGCGCCGGCACCAGATCGCTTTGCAGCCGCATCATCAACGCCTGGCATTCGGGGTCGCCGAAGCGGCAATTGTATTCGATGAGCTTCGGCCCTTCGGCGGTCAGCATCAGCCCGGCGTAGAGCACGCCCTTGTAAGGGTGGCCATCGCGCGCCATCGCCCGCACGGTGGGCAGAATTATGCGCTCCATCACCTGGCCTTCGATCTCCGGCGTCACCGCGGCGCAGGGCGAATAGGCGCCCATGCCGCCGGTATTGGGGCCGGTATCGCCGTCGCCGACCCGCTTGTGATCCTGTGCCGCCGCAAGCGGCAGCGCGTGCTCGCCGTCACACAGCGCGAAGAAACTCGCCTCCTCGCCGGCGAGAAATTCCTCGACGACGATCTCGGCTCCGGCCGTGCCGAACCGTCCGCCGAGCGCGGCATCGACCGCCTCGCTCGCTTCAAACAGGGTGGCGGCGACGACCACCCCCTTCCCCGCCGCCAGCCCGTCGGCCTTGACCACGATCGGCGCGCCCTGCGCGGCAATATAGGCCTTGGCGGCGGCCGCGTCGGTGAAGCGGCGGTAAGCGGCGGTCGGAATGCCCTCTCGCGCGCAGAGGTCCTTCATGAAGCCTTTGGAGCCTTCGAGCGCGGCGGCTTCCTTGCTCGGCCCGAACGCGGCGATGCCCGCGGCTTCAAGCGCATCGACGAGGCCGGCGACCAGCGGCGCCTCCGGCCCGACCACGACCAGATCGATCGGCGCCTTCTTGCAGAACGCGATGATCGCGGTAAAATCCATGACGCCGATCGGCACACACTCGGCGTCCTCGGCGATCCCGGCATTACCCGGCGCGCAATAGACGCGGTCGACCAGGGGCGACGCCGAAATCGCCCAGCACAGTGCATGTTCGCGTCCGCCCGACCCGACGACGAGGATGCGCATTAGCGAGTGCTCTCCGGCTCCCGTATAATCGGGCGATGAACGATCTGCTCGCCGCCCCAGCCATGCAGTCCCCTGGGCTGCAAACCAACCAACCGGAATATACCGTTTCCGAGCTGGCGGCGGCGCTCAAGCGCTCGATCGAAGAAAATTTCTCCATCGTCCGCGTCCGCGGCGAGGTCAGCGGCTTCAAGCGGGTCGGCTCGGGCCACTGCTATTTCGCGTTGAAGGATGCCGACGCGGTGCTCGACGCGGTGTGCTGGCGCACCACCGCGATCAGGCTTTCGATCCAGCCCGAGGATGGGATGGAGGTGATCGCCACCGGCCGGCTCACCACCTATCCCGGCCGCTCGAAATATCAGCTGATCGTCGATTCGATCGAGCTGGCCGGGATCGGCGCGCTGCTCAAGTTGCTTGAAGAGCGCCGCAAGCGCCTTGTGGCGGAAGGTCTTTTCGACGCCGAGCACAAGAAGAAGCTGCCGTTTCTGCCGGGGGTGATCGGCGTCGTCACCTCGCCGACCGGCGCGGTGATCCGCGACATCCTGCACCGGCTCGCCGACCGCTTTCCGCGCCGGGTCATCGTCTGGCCGGTCGCGGTGCAGGGCGAGAACGCGGCGGCGCAGGTCGCCGCGGCGATCGAGGGGTTCAATCGCCTTTCGCCCGGAGGCACGGTGCCGCGCCCCGACCTGATCATCGTCGCGCGCGGCGGCGGCAGCCTCGAAGATTTGATGGCGTTCAACGAGGAGATCGTCGTGCGTGCCGCGGCGGCCTCAGCGATCCCGCTGATCTCGGCGGTCGGGCACGAGACCGACACGACCCTGATCGACCACGCCAGCGACCGCCGCGCGCCGACCCCGACCGCGGCGGCCGAGATGGCAGTGCCGGTGCGCCTCGACCTCGTCGCCGAATTGGGCGGCAAGACCGCGCGGCTGGCGCAGGGCCTTAGTCGCCTGTTCAGCGAGCACCGGCTGCATCTTGCCGGGCTCGCGCGCGGGCTGCCCGACCCGCACGATCTCATCGGCAGCGCAGCGCAGCGCCTCGACGACCGCAGCGAGCGGCTACGCTCTGCGATGCTAGGCCGGCTCACTGCCGCACGCGCGCAACTCAGCGCCACGCGCCTGCGCCCGGCAGCGCTCGCCGCCGACATCGCCCGCGCCCGCGCCCGGCTCGACGATTGCACGCCGCGCCTCGCTGCCGCCGCCGCCCGCGCGATCGCCGAGCATCGTCGGATGGTCGAGGGGTTGGGCGGCCGGCTGACAAGCCTCTCCGACACGCACGAGCGGCGGCTGAACGAGGGCTATGTCGTGGTCCGCCGCGGCGACGCGATCATCGCCGACGCGGCCAAGGTGACGCCGGGCGCGCTGGAGCTCGAATTCCACGACGGCAAGGTCGATGTGGTGGCCGGCGCGCTCGCGCGGCCGCGGCGTTCCCCGCGCCCCAAAGGTCCCCTTCCCGGCCAAGGCACTCTGTTCTAGGAGATTTTCATGCGCCCCTCCGGACGCACCATCGACGCGATGCGCGTCGTCACCCTCGAAACCGGCGTCACCAAATATGCCGAGGGGTCATGCCTCGCGAAGTTCGGCGACACCCATGTGCTGTGTACCGCGACCATCGAGGAGCGCGTGCCGCCGTGGATGCGGAACAGCGGCAAGGGCTGGGTGACGGCGGAATACGGCATGCTGCCGCGCTCGACCCATACCCGTACCGACCGTGAGGCGGCGCGCGGGCGCCAAAGCGGCCGTACTCAGGAAATCCAGCGCCTGATCGGCCGCTCGCTGCGCGCGGTGACCGATCTCGTCGCCATGGGCGAGCGGCAGATCAAGATCGATTGCGACGTGCTCCAGGCCGATGGCGGGACGCGCACAGCAGGGATCACGGGCAGCTACGTTGCTCTCCATCTGGCGCTGGGCAAGTTGGTCACCGCCGGGCTGTTGCCGGCGATGCCGCTCACCGATTCGGTCGCGGCGATCTCGTGTGGCGTATGCGGCGGCACGCCGGTGCTCGATCTCGACTACGCCGAAGATTCCGGTGCTGAGACCGATGCCAATTTCGTCCTGACCGGCTCCGGCAAGATCATCGAAATCCAGGCCACCGCCGAGGGCGCGCCGTTCGACGAGGCAAGCTTCACCGCCATGCTGGACTTGGCCCGCGCTGGGATCGCCAAATTGACCCGGCTACAGCTGGCCGCTCTCGGCTGAGACTCATGGCGCGGAGGTTCGCCGGCGGCAGGCTGGTCATCGCCAGCCACAATCCCGGCAAATTGGTCGAGATCGCCGCGTTGCTCGCGCCGTTCGGGATAAACGCCGTCGGTGCCGCCGAACTCGGCATCGCCGAGCCGGAGGAAACCGGCGACACCTTCGAGGCCAATGCAGCGCTCAAGGCCCGTGCGGCGGCGCAGACCGCGAACCTGCCGGCGCTGGCCGACGATTCTGGCCTTGTCGTGCCGGCCCTAGGTGGCGCGCCGGGAATCTATTCGGCTCGCTGGGCCGGGCCCGGGCGCGACTTCACGGTGGCGATGGAGCGCGTCAACCGAGAGCTTGGCAACAAAGACCGCCGCGCCGCGTTTGTCTCGGTGCTCGCGCTGGCCTGGCCCGACGGCGAGGAAGCGGTGTTCCACGGTGAAGTCCACGGAACCCTGACCTGGCCACCGCGCGGCGAGAACGGCTTCGGCTACGACCCCATATTCATTCCAGATGGATACGCAATCACCTTCGGCGAGATGGCGCCGGAAGAGAAATATCGGGTCGATCACCGCGCCCGCGCCTTCGCCACGCTGGTCGCCGCCGGCTTCGATTGAGGCGATGGCCCGCCCGCCGCTCGCTGTCTACATCCATTGGCCGTTCTGCCGGTCGAAATGCCCCTATTGCGACTTCAACAGCCATGTCCGCGAGAGCATCGACGCGCGGCGTTGGACTAACGCACTGCTCGCTGATCTCGACCGCCAGGCCGAGTTGGCGCCGAAGCATGAGGTCGTCTCGATCTTTTTCGGCGGCGGCACGCCGTCGCTGATGCCGCCCGAGACCGCGGCGGCTCTCATCGAGCGTGTCAAACGGCACTGGAAGACCGCCCGCAATCTCGAGATCACCCTCGAGGCCAACCCGAACTCGGCCGAGGCCGAACGCTTCGCCGGCTTCGCCGAAGCCGGGGTCAACCGTCTGTCGCTAGGGGTGCAGTCGCTCGATCCGGAGGCGCTCAAGTTCCTCGGCCGTGGCCACGACCGCGCCGAGGCGATCGCCGCGATCGAGCTGTCGCAGAAGCTGTTCCGGCGCGCCTCGTTCGATTTGATCTATGCGCGGCCGGGTCAGACTATGGCGGCATGGCGCGAGGAATTGGACGAGGCGTTGTCGCTCGCCGGCGAGCACCTGTCGCTCTATCAACTGACGATCGAGCCGGGGACCGCGTTTCACACTCGGGCACGGCTGGGCGAACTCCCCATGCCCGATGACGAGACGACGGCCGCCCTGTTTGAAATGACCCAGGAGCGGCTGGCCGCCCGAAATATGCGAGCTTACGAAATCTCCAACCATGCGCAGCCAGGCGCTGAGTGCCGGCACAATCTCGTCTATTGGCGCTACGAGGACTATCTCGGCATCGGCCCGGGTGCGCACGGCCGCATAACCAGCGCCGGCGTCAAATACGCGACCCGCCAGCGCCGCTTGCCCGAGGCCTGGCTGAAAGACCGCCAATTTGAAGAAAAGACCGCGATCCCGCGCGAAAGCGCGGTCGAGGAGATGGTGATGATGGGGCTGCGCCTCAGCGAGGGCATCCCGCGGGCACGGCTCGAAGCCCTCGCCGAGTGTTCGATAGAAACACTGTTCGGGATTTCCCTGACTCGGCTGATCGATGGCGGGTTCGTCACCCTCGACAGGGAGCGCTTCGTCGCTACCGCCGCCGGCCGCCAACGGCTCAATTCGGTACTGGGCGCGCTTTTCGGCTAGTAGGCGAAATCCTGGAAATTGCGCGGTGCTGGGCTCACCACTTTGTCCCCGCCGGGCTGCACCTCAAGCACCGCGAGCCCGCGCTGCACCAAGCCCTGCTGGGTGAAGCGGAAAAGCCCATCGACTCCGGTGAACCCGTTCGGGCTCGCGATCGCCGCCTGCGAAAATGGATCGGGGTCGGGGCTCTTGGCGAGCACCGCCGCGAGCGCCGCCGCGTCAAAAGCCAACGAGGCCAAGCGCGGGGGTTGATGCCCGTAGGCGCCCTGATACCGGCTGACAAAAAATTGCCGCGTGTCCGGCGGCGAGGCGGCAAACCAGCCGCCGGCCAGCGTCGGCTCGTCCTCGATTCCGGGATCGTCCCACACCCCGCTGCCGAGCAGATGGACTTGCGCCGGATCGATCCCGGCGGCCTTCAATTGCTGGGCGATCTGCTTCAGCTGATCGCCTCCCTCGGGAAGCAGCAACGCGTCGAAGTTCGGCGCGGCGCCATTGGCCGGCGCCATCTTCTTGATCACCGCGCCGGGGTCTCCGGTGAAGAATTCGACCCGGGTCACGGTCGCGCCGCTCAACCCGGCGATCTCCTTCAGCGAATCGGCCATCAAGTGCCCGTACGCCGAGTTCGGCGCCAATGCGGCGAACTTCGTGACCCCGCGCTCATGTGCGAACGACACCTCACGCGCCACCTCCTGGCGCGGCAGGAACCCCATCAGGAAAACATTGCCGCCGGCAACCTGGGTCTTGGTGGCGAAGGCAATGACATTGACGTTGGCCGCGGCGGCGATCGGCTTCACCGCCTCGACCTCGTCGGCGACGAGTGGGCCGATAATGAGCTTGGCGCCGTCGGCGATGACTGCCTTCGCTGCGTCCGCCGCGCCTTGCGCGGTGCCGGTGGTGTCGCGCGGCACTAGGGTCAGCTTGTCGCCCCCCATCGTGAACAGGGCGAGCTGAGCCGCCTCGAGCATCGCCTTGCCAAGATCGGCGTTGGCGCCGGACAGCGGCAGCAGGACCGCGATTTTGACCGCCTCGGAGCCCGGCGCCGGTGCCGCGGGTTGATGGGGGCCCGTTGCCGACGCAGGACTGCCAGAATAGGGTGGCTGCGGCTTGCCGACGGGGGCGGGGCCTAGCGGTCCCGAGCATGCGGCCAGGACGCTACATAAGAGAAGAGCACAGCGTGAGGCAAAGCGGGCGGAACACCAGCGCGGCACGGGCAGGTCCTGGCAAAAGTGCGACAGAGGCGCGCGACCCTAACCGCCGAGCATTGTTAAGTAAACCCGCCGCCAACCCGATGTTGTGGGAGCCCGCGCACGAGCTCGAATCGGGTCTGCATCTCGTCGCCACGCCGATTGGCAATCTCGGCGACATCACGTTGCGCGCATTATGGGTGCTGCGAGGGGTCGACCGCATCCTCTGCGAGGACACGCGGGTAACCGGGCGGCTCCTCGCGCGATTTGGAATCACGACGCCGCTCGACGCCTATCACGATCACAATGCCGACCGGGTTCGCCCATTGGCGCTGGCCGCTCTGCGCCGCGGCGAGCGGCTAGCGCTGGTTTCCGACGCCGGCACCCCGCTGGTTTCCGATCCCGGGTTCAAGCTGGTGCGCGCTGCTCTAGACGAGGGGTTGCCGGTCACCGCCGCGCCCGGCCCTTCGGCGGCGATCGATGCGCTGATCCTATCCGGGCTGCCGCCGGACGCATTTCTCTTCGCCGGGTTCCTGCCCCCACGCGCCACGGCCCGCCGCAAGGCGCTAGCCACATGGCGAGACGTGCCGGCGACGCTGATCTTCTACGAGGGCCCGTCGCGCGTCGGCGCCGCGCTTGCCGATATGGGCGACATACTGGGCGACCGCCCGGCCGCGATCGGGCGCGAGCTGACCAAGCGCCACGAGGAGATGCGGCGCGGCGCGCTTAGCGCTTTGGCAGCGCATTACCGCAATGATCCGCCCCGCGGCGAGGTGGTAATCGTGGTCGGCCCGCCCGAGACTGCCGGGCCCGTTTTCGTCGACATCGACGGGCAATTGGACGCCAAGCTCGCCCGGCTCAGCCTGCGCGACGCGGTCGCCGAACTTGTCGCCGAAACCGGCCTCTCCCGCCGCGCGCTTTACGACCGTGCGCTGGCGCGGCGGCGCGGTGCATAGCGCGATGCGAAAGTCACACGCCGATCCGAAGCGCCTCAAGGCCCGGCGCCGCGGCCGGATCGCCGAGCATTTGTGCCGATGGCATCTGCGGCTGCGCGGTTGGCGCATCCTCGCCTGCGATTGGCGCTGCCTGGCCGGCGAGATCGACATTCTAGCGCGGCGGCGCGATGTGCTGGCGGTGATCGAGGTCAAGTCGCGGCCCGACTTCGCCACCGGCGCCGCCGCGCTGTCGCCGCGCCAGCGCCGTCGCATCGCCCGCGCTGCTGAAGCATTTCTTCTGATGCGCCCCGATCTCGCCACGATGGCGGTGCGATTCGACGTCATGGTGGTGGAGCCGCGGCGTCTGCCGCGACACCTCCCCGGAGCCTGGCGCAGCGACGACTGACCGCCTTGCCGCCAAAGCCGACGCGCAACTCATTGTGGTCTTAGACAATTCCTATCGCAATTTATGTATGCAGCGGAGCGCCCACCCGCGAGCTGAAGCAGGCCCGCGCAACCTTCCGGCGATGCTGTTGCACGGCGCCGCGAACATCTCACTATAGGCGCCTATTCTTCGCCTCTCGGAGGCATCATGGCACGCTTCAATGTCACCGTAGCGGCGGTCTGCGCGCTGGCGTTCGCGCCTTGCCTGGGGGGCTGCGCCGCCGCGATCATCGGCGGCATGGCCGCCACCGGCGGGGTCGGCTATCAGGCAGCGCAAGAGCGCGGCCTCAACGGCGCTTTTGACGATGTGAAGCTGAAGACCGACATCAGCCGTGCGCTAGGCGGGCAGTACGGCGATATCACAGTGACGGTGTACTGGGGCCGAGTGCTGTTGACCGGGTCGAGCCCGGGCCCAGAGCAGAGATCGCAGGCCGAGCAGGTCGTCGGCCAGATGCCTGGAGTGCGCGCGGTCTACAACGAGATCGTCGCCGGACCGCCGCAGAGCTCATGGGACATGGCGCAGGACGGCTGGATAACCACACGGGTCAAATCGGATCTGGTATTCGACCTCGATGTGCGATCCGGCAACTACCTGATCGAGACCGACCACCGTTCGGTCTATCTCATCGGCTCGGCCCGATCGCAAGAGGAGCTCGGCCGCGCCACCGAGCTCGCCCGCTATGTGCCGGGAGTGCAGCGCGTAGTGTCCTATGTCGAGATCCGGCAGGGCGACCCCAACGCCGCAATGCCGCCACCGTCGCCTCAGGCAGGTCCGCCCCCGCCGGCGTATGCCGGCCCCTCGGGCCCACCGCCGTCGAACGCTCCGATCCAGGTGCAAAAGCTGCCATAATCCCGGCTGATGACCGATCTGCCGGACAATTTCGACCTCGATCAGTGTGCCCGCTTTCTCAGGGAAGTCGGTTCCTCGCCATCACCAACCCTGCCGATCGCCGACGCGGCGCTAGCGCTCGCCTCGTTCGATCGGCCGCGCGTCGCCCTGGGCCGCTATCGCCAGCATTTGAGCACGCTTGCCCGCGATGTCGGCCGGCATGCCGGCGCCGCGACGGGTCTTGCCGCGCAAGCGAACGCGCTCAACGAGATCATCCTGCTAAAGCACGGCTATAGCGGTGACGAGCTAACCTACGACGACCTGCAGAACGCCAATCTGATGCGAGTCATCGATCGGCGCAAAGGCCTGCCGGTGGCGCTCGGCATCCTCTACCTATCAGCAGCGCGGGCGCAGGGTTGGGAAGCGGTTGGCCTCGGCTTCCCGGGCCATTTCCTGATCCGCCTGTCACAGGGCCCGGAGCGCGTCATCCTCGATCCGTTCCATGGGGGGCGGACGCTCGACGCGATGGCGCTGCGCGAGCTGTTGAAGGCGATCGCGGGTCAGGAGGTTGAGCTTACCCCCGATCATTACGCTCCGGTGGCCGACCGCGAAGTGCTGCTGCGACTGCAGAACAACCTCAAATCACGGCTCCTTCAGGGCCAGCAGCACGAGCGCGCGGCGCGGGTGATCGAGACGATGCAGATGCTGGCGCCGGACCTTGCCGAATTGTGGCGCGAGGCCGGGCTGATCCACGCCCAGCTCGGCAACATGCGCGCGGCGATGAGTTCGATCGAGCAGTTCGTTGCCCGCGCCCCTGATGGCCCGGCCCGTCACGAAGCCGCGGTCATGCTGCAGCAGCTCAAAACAAAGCTGAACTAGCGCTTTGCGACGAGGCTACTGCAGGGTCATCATCTGCGTCGCCGTCGGCGACACGCCGTGAGGTTTCGGAGGGCCGCGCTAAGCCTATGACGCCGGGGTTGCCACCGGGGATCGTGCCCTATCGGCGCACGCCGATCTTCACTGAGACAACACTGCCCGCGGGATTGCGGCGGCGTCACCAGACCAAGCCGGGGACGTGGGGGCTGATCGTAGTGCTGGAAGGCCGGCTGCGGTTTCGCCGGTTGGAGCCATTCTTCGAGACGACGCTCGACCCCACCTGCCCCGCCGTCGTCGCGCCGGAAGAGCCGCATGAGGTCGAGCCGATCGCCAAGGTTCGGTTCTTCGTCGAGTTCTACGCCGCGCCCGAGCCTGCTTAGCCCTACGCGGCCGGGCGCAGCGTCGCGCTTTCCGGCGACCCGTCGATCCACATGCGGAACCACAATTCGAGCATCAGCAGCGCCCACAGCCGCGTGTGATGGTTGTGCGATCCGGAGCAATGCTGGTCGAGCAGCCCCTGGACATAGTCGGGCCGCAAGAGCCCACGCTCCCGCGCCGAACGCGACAGCAGCACCTCATAGGCAAGATCTTTCAGCTCGCCGCGAAACCACTGGTCGATGGGAATGCCGAACCCCATTTTGCGGCGCTTGAGGATCGCCGCCGGCAGGTACGGCGCCATTGCCGCCTTGAAGAGGCCCTTCAAACCGCCCCGCATCCTGATATCGATCGGGATGCGCGCCGCCCATTCCAAGAGCTCGTGGTCGAGCAGTGGCGAGCGCGCCTCCAGCCCGTGCGCCATGCTGGCGACGTCGACCTTCACCAAGAGATCGTCGGGCAAATAGGTGTGGAAATCGGCCCAGTTCGCGCCGGCGACAAGATCGCCCGCCTCGGCGAAATAGGGTTCCAGGAGATCGAGCGCCGAACCCTCACTGTGCTCACGCATCGCCTCGCCGTAGCCACTGGCCTTGTCGCGGTCCGAGAAGAACGCGATCGTCCGCCCATAACGCTGTGACGGCCGGCGTGGGTCTTCGAGCAGCACGTCGCGGATTTGCCGCAGCCGCAGGCGCTGCTGTAGCCGGTGCGGCGCGAAGCCGAGCAGCGCCGCAACCCCTTCCCGACCCCAGCGCGGCATGCGGTCGAACTGGGTCAGATAGCCCATCGCCCGATAGCGCCGGTAGCCGAAGAACGCCTCGTCGCCGCCGTCGCCGTTGAGCGCGACCGTCACCTTGCGCCGCGCCATCTCGGAAACGTAATAGGTCGGCACCGCGGAAGGGTCGGCGAAGGGCTCGCCGTAATGCCAGACCAGCTTCGGCAGAATGGCCACCGCATCCGGCTCGACGATCAGCTCCTCATGCTCGGTGGCGTAGCGTTCCGCCACCATCCGAGCGTACCGGGTCTCGTCGTATTGCTTCGAGGTGAAGCCGATCGAGAAGGTCTTGACCGGCCCGCTCGCGTTGCGCGCCATCATCGCGACGACAGACGACGAATCGATCCCGCCCGAGAGGAACGCGCCGAGCGGCACGTCCGCGATCATCCGAAGGCGCACCGATTCCTCCAGCTTGTCGACCAACTCGCGCTGCAACTCGGCCACGTTGACGCGCGCGATGGCGGCGCGCGGTTCCGGCAACCGCCAATAGCGGACCAGCTCCATGTCGCGCCAGTTCCCGTCGGGATCGGGCGACACCACCAAGTAATGCGCCGCCGGCACCCGGTAGATACCGGCAAACGCGGTTTCCGGCGCCGGCACGTATTGCAGACTGAGATAATGGTCGATCGCCGTGAGGTTCGGGGTGCGGGGCATCCCCGGCCAGGTGAGTATCGCCTTGATCTCGGAGCCGAACAGCAAGCCGCCCTTGGTCGGTGCGTAATAGAGCGGCTTCTTGCCGACCCGGTCGCGGGCCAGGACCAGCTGGCGCGACCGGCGGTCCCACAACGCCAGCGCGAACATGCCGCGCATCCGGTCGAGGACGCGAGGGCCCCAGGCGTGCCAGCCATTGGCGATCACCTCGGCGTCGCCGCGGCTGCGGAAGACATAGCCGAGCGCCTCGAGATCGCGGCGGATGTCAGCGAAATTGTAAATTTCGCCGTTGAAGGTCAGCCAGACCGAGCCGTCCTGGCTGGAGATCGGCTGGTTGGCGGCGTCGGACAGGTCGATGATCGCCAGCCGCGCCTGGACCAGTCCGCAGAGCCCGTCGGTCCATATTTCCTGATCGTCCGGCCCGCGATGGCGTACCGATTCGGTCATTGCCCACAACCGCGCGTCGATCTCCGACCGCGGCAGCGTGGCTTGCGGCAAGAGCACGCCGCCAATCCCGCACATAATGCAGCGTCATTCGCAGTGGCCGACGGCGTCACCCTACAGCAGCCCCGCGGAGTTGCCGAGTGTGCTATTCGACCCTATAGCTACTCCGCTAGATACCACGACCCGCAAGATATGAGCCGCGTGGAACCGTCCAGCGTTGTCTCGTCCATTCCGGCTGAGCTCGGCGAGCCGGGGGCCGGACAGCCGCATGCGCGCCGCTGGATCGTCCCGATGCTGCGGATGGCTATTTCGTTGGCCCTCGTTGCCTGGGTCTGGCGGCGGATCGATACCGCTGAGTTCGGCCGCCAATTCACCGCCCAATCGCCGGCCTGGCTGGTCGCGGCTGCGCTCGCCACCTTGGCGCAGATCGGCATCGCCGCGGCGCGCTGGCGCCAGGTTCTTATGGGTTTAGGGGCCGATGTCCCGTCCGAGACCGTGCTGTCGGTAACCTATATCGGCAGCTTCTTCAATTCCTGGCTGCTCGGCACGATGGGCGGCGATGTCGCGCGTGCGGTCCTGGCGCCCGCCGGCGAGCGCGGCCGCGCCGCGGTCATCCATTCGGTCCTCCTCGACCGGATCATGACGTTTACCGGGCTGGGGTTGGTGATCCTGCCGCTTGCCGTGCTCGGCACGGGACCGCTAGCGCGCAGCCTGCCACTGATGGTCTCGCTGGTCGCCGCTTTTGTTCCGCTCACCCTCATTCCGGTGATCGGGCCGGTGGCGAAACTTATCGGTGGGCGGCGCATCCCGTTTGCCGGCCTGGCGTTTGGGCTCGCCGACAGCTGGGATCGCTTGCGGCGCGCGCGCAGCCGCTTTGCGGTGGCGCTGGCAATCGCCGTGATCAGCGCGCTGGCATTGTCGGTCGCCGCGTGGTGTCTGTCGCGGGCCCAGCATCTCGACGTCAGCTTTGTCGATTTCCTGATGCTGATGCCGCCGGTGGTACTGCTCGCTGGGTTGCCGATCTCGGTCGGCGGCTGGGGAGTGCGGGAAAATGCGATGATCGCCGCTCTGGCAACTGTCGGCGTCGGCGCCAGCGCAGCGACGGTCCTCTCGGTGCAGCTCGGCGCACTCGTCGCCCTGCTCAGCCTGCCGGGAGGAGCGCTGTGGCTGTGGCGCCATATGGCATCAGCGCGCCCGCTCGCTTCGATCGACGGCACCCCCAAAGCACGCTAATCGATGCTCGTCACCAACTTTTGGTTGAAGTTCCTGCTCTACCGGGTCGTTCTCGGGTGGAACCAGCTGCTCGATACCGGCCGCCTGCACCCCGTCCGCGAGCGAGCGCGGCGAGCGCTCATGGACAGCGTCGATTACATCGACAAGAACATGCAATCGGCCTTGGGTTTCGATACCCAAAAGGACCTGCTTGACTATTCGCTGGCTCAAGTGGCCGTCGAGGGCCATTACCTGGAGTTCGGAGTATTCTCCGGCGGCACGATCCGCCAGATCGCCCGCCGCAAGCCGAACGTGGCGATCCACGGCTTCGATAGTTTCGAGGGACTGCCAGGAGCGTGGTCTGGCTTCAACCTCGGCCAGCGGGCTTTTGCTAGAGGTAGCCGCCTACCCCGAGTGCCGGTCAACGTCACCCTGCACAAGGGCTGGTTCAACGAGACGGTTGCCGATTGGACAGCAAAGAACCCCGGCCCTGTCGCCTTCCTGCACATCGACTGCGATCTTTATTCCTCGACCGTCGATATCTTCGAAGGATTGAAGGATCGGCTGCAACCCGGAACGGTGATCGTCTTTGACGAATATTTTAATTACCCAGGCTGGGAGCAGCACGAATTCAAAGCGTGGCGTGAATTTATCGCGGCACGGCACGTCGATTACGAATACCTTGGCTATGCACGCCAACAGGTGACCGTGCGCATCGGGCAGATCGGCCTGGCGACATGACGACAAGCGCTGGGCGGCAGTACTGGGATGCCGAGATAACCCTGAGCCAAGCCGCCAGCGAATTGCGCGATCCTCCGCGGATGACCGCCCCGTACGATTCAGACCGGCTCGATCTAACGATCTTCATCTCTTGCTACAACGAGGCGGAATACATAATCGCGACAATCGAAACCGTCACCGCGGCGGCTCACGCAGCGGCGCTGCGCTACGAAATCCTGGTGATTGACGACGGCTCGCGTGACAACTCGCGGCAGCTCGTCGCCGACTACATCGCGGCGCATCCGGCGGAAAATATCGTCCTGCGCGCCAACCGGTCGAATAAGGGCCTAGCGCAGAACTATATGGATGGCGCATTTCTCGGACAGGGAAAGTATTATCGCCTTATTTGTGGAGACAATGCCGAACCTGAAGAAAGTATATTTTCTGTATTTCGTGCAATAGGCAAAGCAGATATCATTGTCCCCTACTATACTTCAAGTGAAGGTAAGGGACTTAAGCGAAGACTTATTTCAAGTACTTACACAGGGATTGTGAATCTGGTAACCGGAAACCGCCTGCATTACTACAACGGTTTGGCTGTGCACCTGCGCTACAACGTGATGCGCTGGCATCCGAACACGCGCGGATTTGGCTTTCAGGCTGATATCCTGTGCCTACTGCTCGATCTCGGCTTCAGCTATCTCGAAGTGCCGGTGATCACCATCGAGCAGCGCCGCGGCAGTTCCAATGCGCTGACCTTTCGCAATTTCCTCTCAGTCGGCCACTCGCTGGTCGAGATCGCCAACCGGCGTATTTCCAACCGGGTTTACCGGCGCAAGCGCTGAACTCAACCGCACGACAACTCAGCTCTTTTTCGAACTGCACAACGCGAACAAGTAACCGCCCGCGCCGCTTGCTCCCGCTTGCACTACGCCGGCCGTCAACGAAAACAGCGATACGGTCTGGAAATGGCTTTCTAGCAGGGCTCTAACTCCAGCGCTCGTGCGCCTATAGCGAGGCAAGTTGTTTGGTGCATTTGATAGTCTTCCTGCGTCGTCAAGCCGTAGCAATCCCAACGGCTGGCGATCGGAACTGGTAAGATCGAGACCGGTTCGCAATGACAAGTGGACGCCGTCCGCCGTCGTGTCATCGTCCGCATCGCACGGCTTCAGGCCGATTATCAGAATGTCCTGATGTCGCGCCAGCGATCGGGAAAGGTCCCCAAGGTAGCGATGCTCATCATCCGGGGAAATATACTCCAAGGTGTCCAAGTTATAGATTGCATCGTACACCCTCGGTAACGGCTCTTTCAAGATATCGTGCACACAAGCATCAAATTTCCACGGATCAAAAATCTTCCGTGATATTTCCCCAATCCGGGAAGGATCAGGGTCATAAACCGACAACTTCTTTACGTTCTCAAGCACCATTCTTGATCCGAAATCATCGACGCACTCATACGCTGCGACATCGTGTCGGTGCGCCAGCACTCCGCTGACGAAACCGTATTTGGCGAGGAGATCGGCAGGATAATTATCTCGTGACGTCGAGGCGACAGGGTCGGGCTCCGCAAGAGCGCCGCCAATTCGCCTTTCGGCAAGGTCCGCCCATGGCTCTCGCACCGCTCGGCTGGAAAGGCGCAGTTGGACGAGGATGCTCGAGACCAGGCGCGGCGGTATGCGCGTGGCTTTAGCGGCGGTATTCGTCACGCAGCTGACAAGGCCAAGCGGCACTATATAGAGCAGCCCCAGCAGGACGGGAGAAGACCAGCGGGATCGGCTCGCGTGATCCGCGAACCATCGCATGGCCCGGTATGTCCTCCAGCGCACCCAGCTAGCCCCCATATACTGGGCATCGCCGACCCACGTAGACAGGTTGACCAAGCTCCCTGTCTGGCTGGCAAAGGCTTGCGCAAACTTCGCGGCGACCGAAGCCGGTCGCTCGTTCATCGCCACAAGCGAAATTTGCGCGCCCGGGACCAACAGGGGTACGACCCGATGGAGCAACTCGCCAGAGTGGCGGAAGTGGGTTTCGGGCAGAAGGACGACGCAGGCGGTAAATTCCCCGGTGGTCGGACTGAACAGTGACCGGTATTGGGACGATGATGCACCCAGCAGGCGGCCGATCTCGACGGTTGCTGCATCAACGGTCGTGCGAACGAGCCAATGTGCGAAAACAGCCGGCTTCTCGGCCACGAGCAACAACCGCTGGCCCTCAGCGACGGCCTTTTCGAGGACCCCGCACAGGAGCTGATAATCGGGCCAGCGAGGATGCAGCAGCGTTGCCTCTGGCAAGGTGCCAAATATTCTCAAGCGGAGACGCAAGGCCAGCCGTGCCAAGCGACGCTTTGGAAGCGCTTCCTCGAGCAGGAATTGCCAATCCTCGCGACTCAGAGCCCGTCCGGTACGTGCCCGATTGACCGCGATCGAGCCGATCCAATAGCGATGACCACGATGTGGCTGTGGCTCGGGAGAAAGAAGCTCCGCGACACCGGCGATGTATCGGTCGGCTTCGGCGACGGCGGTGGCCAGGTCCGCGGGCTCGGCGGCGGCATGAAAAACCACCGTCTGTGCCGCATTGGCGCGATGCTGCGCGGTTGTCCATTCGGAAAGTTGCGCGGCGAGCTCGGCCTTGCCCAGCGGTCCAGGAATGAGCTTGTCGTGCTCATGATCACGCGTTTGCATTTCAGCGACGAAGTATTCGTCGGAGTCGACCAAGGTTAAAATTCGGCCTGATGGGCACATCTTGGGAATAAACGAATAATCGAACGATGAGCTAATTTCAAAATTGGCTGTCTCCGGGCGCACGCCAATCGGGTGCATCAAATAAAAGCGACCGATCATCGTCTCTTCGTCGACCCGCCAAAACAGCCGGTCGGTGTAGCTGTTGTGGGAAAGGCCGTAATCAATAAAAATTGGCGATCGTCGCTGGGTGCAAATGCCGGAGCGACCAGGCGAGCAACTCGCGGTTGGATACCGCTATGACCGAAGATTGCGGGTTGACCGAGCATCGCAGCGAAGGGATAGCGTCCTCGGCAACGATTTGAAAATTGCCGGCGAAGATGCCGCTAGCGCCATCGTGAAACCCACGCAGCACCGCCGCCAACGAGCCGTCGGCGCTAAGATAATCCGACATCCATAGTACAAAGCAGGTGTCGACAACCGCCGCGCCGTAGCTCCGCATCGCGCGCACCAGCGCGAGGGTCATCGTCGCGCTGTGGTTTGACTCGGTTATCAGATCGTCGATCGGCTCAATATCGGCGGCGCAAATCTTTTGGAGGTGCCGCCAGGCTGGGTGGGAGCGGATAAGCGGTCCGTCTTCCTCGCTGGTCAGAGCGACGACGCGAAACGGCAATTCGCGCGCCACTGTCGGCAGATTGCCCGGCGCTAGCAGCGTCGGCAGGCCGAATTCGAGGAATTGTGAGACGAAGCGATGTCCCCAAACTGGCACGAGCACCGCACCGGACCGCGCAGGCGGACGCATTGCTCCTGGCTCGTGCGACACTCGGCGAGACACTCCGCCGGCAAATTAATTCGCGAGATCAGGCGGATCTCGAATGTCCGCTAATAGCCGGTTCTCTCGCCAGTGGTCAATACGCGCCCCCGTAGCGGATCAGGCGCGGGTGAACAGTTGGACATCGTACTGACCCCGATGCTATATGGCGACGATGCCTACAAGTCGGGGGATGGGCCGGAAGCTGCGTGACGCACTGCGTGTGCGGCTAAGCGACTCGCACCGACTTTCGAAAACAGGAAGCCGCCCCGATCGCATGTTGCTGACGTTGCCAGTTGGTTGAATATGGTTGCCTTCGCCGGATCCGAGACCGAGGACGACGCCGCCGTTGAGTGGGCAGCGCCGCCGGGCCGTAGCGTCCAGGCCTGGCGCGATTTGGTCGAAGGCCTCAAGCGATACTGGATGTGGACGTCGCTTGCCTTGCAAGACATGAAGATACGCTATCGCGGTTCGCTGCTGGGGCCCTTCTGGGTGACGATCAGCACCTTCGTGATGGTGGTCGCGATGGGTCTGATCTACTCGCATCTGCTCAATGCAACCACCGACAACTATATCCCGTATCTGGGATTGGGGCTGATTGTCTGGCAGCTGATTTCGAGTCTCATACTCGAGGGTTGCCAGACCTTCGTGGGGGCCGAGGCGATTGTTCAGCAGGTTCCATTACCCTTCTCGATCCATGCCTATCGCGTCGTGTGCCGCAACCTCATCGTCTTCGCCCATAACTTGGCGATCGTGCCAATTGGCATGATCGTCTTTCGGATCCCGTTGGACTGGCATTTTTTCGGAGCGGTCGTGGGCTGTTTCGTTCTCGCCGTCAACGGAGTCTGGGTTGCCTTGTTTCTCGGCATCATCAGCACGCGCTTTCGCGATATCGCGCCCATCGTCGCAAGTTTCCTGCAGGTAATCTTCTTCTTGACGCCGATTTTCTGGCCGATCGCTTCTCTCGGCATTTATCGGCCGATCGCGGAGTTCAACCCGCTATTCTGCGCGATCGACGTGGTCCGCGCGCCGCTGATCGGGCAACCGGTGGAGCCCTATTCATGGCCCCTATTGCTGGCGGCGACGGTGATCGGCCTGGGGGTCACCTTTTGGTTCTTTGCCAGATTTCGCAGCCGCATCGCCTATTGGGTTTGAGCTGTCATGGCCTTTATCCGCTTGCGCGATGTTTCGGTGGAATTTCCCATCTACAGCGGCGGCAGTCGATCGCTGAGAAGAAGGCTGCTGCGAAGCACCATTCCAGGTAATCTCGGCAGAGATACGCACGACCGCATCGCGGTGCGCGCTCTTTCCGACCTCGATCTCGACATCGGTCACGGCGAGCGCCTAGCGTTGATCGGCGCCAATGGCGCGGGGAAGAGCACCTTGCTCAAGGTGCTCGCGGGGATTTATGAGCCGACCCGCGGGCGGATGCTATCGGTCGGCCGCGTCTCCGCCCTCCTAACGTCGTCCGTAGGCTTGAGCCCCGATGCCACCGGGCGCGAGAACATCGTGATGCGCGGCATGTACATGGACATCCATCCGCGCGAGGTCCGCGCCCGCATCGATGAGATCGTCGATTTCACCGAGCTCGGTTACTACATCGACATGCCGGTGCGGACCTATTCCGCCGGCATGCTTATCCGCCTGTGCTTCGCGGTCGCGACCGCCTTTACGCCTGAGATCCTGCTGATGGATGAATGGCTCTCCGCCGGCGACGCCGGGTTTTTGGAGAAAGCGCGGCGGCGCATGGAGACGTTTGTCGCCGGGTCGAGCCTCGTCGTGCTTGCCTCGCACGCGCTGCCGCTGCTGCGGGAATGGTGCACCCGCGCCGTCTTGCTCGAGCATGGCCGCATCATCGCGGACGGCCCGGTCGATGAGGTCGCTCGGCGCTACTTAGGTCCGATCGACGAGTATCAACCGCCTGTTGTCGATGCAGCTTCGGCGTGACAGGTCCGGCCGCCTAGGCGGCCGGAACAGCGTGCCCGAGGATCGCCGTTGGAGAGAAGGTTGACCGTGGCGATTCACGAGCCCGCCATTGCTCCAGTGCCCTGCGCCGGCGCATCGGGAAGGACCGCAGACCGCCGGCCGCCTCCGAAGGCAATTTGCATCCTGTTGCCGGTCTGGGGCGACGACTACATCAACCAGTTTCTTGAGCAGAGCCTACCGACGCTTCTGGCACCCGGCAACATTCCTGCCTTGGCGAAGGCGTTGCCGACTCGCTTCGTGTTTTTGAGCAGGGGAGACGACGAGGCCACCATCCGCGCCCACCCCGCCTACCGCCATCTACGCCGCGCTCGCGACGTCGAGATCCTGCCGATCGACGATCTGATCACCCAGGGCAATCACTCGACAACGGTCACGCTCGCCTATGCCCGCGCCGTGCGCCGAACGGGCGAGGCGATGCTCGATACATGCTTCTTCTTTCTCGTCTCCGACTACATCATGGCCGATGGATCACTGGCGGCGGTCTTGGCCCGCATGCAAGCGGGGGCCAGCGCGGTTCAGGCTGGCAATTTCCAGCTCGACGGAGAAGCCGCCGAGCCCTGGTTGCTAGATCGCCTTGCCGGCACCGAGGCCTCGCTCGCCCTTAAACCCCGTGAGGTGATGCGCTGGGCTCTAGGCTGCCTTCACCCGCTCACCGCCGCCAATCTCGTCAACTACCCGCTATGCCACAACACGGATTGCAATCGCCTTTTATGGCGTGTCGACGCGGAGACCCTGATTGGCCGGTTTTACCTGCTGCACATGATCTGCATCCGCCCGGAGGTCATCGATTTCGTCATCGGCTCGTCATGCGATTATTCCTTCGTACCGGAGATGTGCCCCTCGGGCAGTGTCGAGACCATGACCGATTCCGACGATTATCTTGTCGTCGAGATCCAGCCGAGCAACCATGAAAGCCGGTTTCTGCGGCTTGGGCCCGGCACGATGAAAGGACTCGCCAAAAACCTTTCGGAGTGGACCACTGAAGGGCACCGAGCCAATGCCAATCGGACCATCGTGTTCCACGCCGGCGCGTTACCTGTGAACCTGCCGCAAGCTATCGTCGAAGCGGATGAGTTTATCCATAGCTTGACTCCGCGGCTCGCACCGACGCCGCAACCGCACCGCAATCACCCTTATTGGCTGGGCGCAATCGCTGCGTTCGATGCGGCTGTCAACAAGCGCGATCTGGGCGCCGACGACCCGACGCTGCCGCCACGGTTGCGCGCGATGCGCTGGGTCCAGCGCAATGTGTTCGGCCGCGCGCCTGTGGTCACCCGGGCGCACCCGCGCTGGCGGGATTTCGCATTGCCGCTCGCTGCCTGCCAGGCCTTGGTCGAGAATAAACCGTCGCGTTTGCTGGTCGTCGCGAGCCGCCAAACACCCATGACCCAATGGCTGCGCCGCCGCGTGCAAAGCAGCATCTTCGTTTCGCCCCGTCATCTGGTGCGCGACCGACCGGTGCGGGGGATCGAGCCGGCCGGGTTCGACGTTGCCTTTTTAGAGCTGGTCGATAACGAAATCACGGAGATGAGCGCCTTCCTTCGCCTCATCATCCCGCTGATCCGCCCGGGCGGGGAGATTCTTTTCCTCACTATCAACGCCAACTGGTTCGGCGACCCGGAAGATTTCGGCCGGCTATTTGCCGCCGGACTGGGCCCCGTCGTTAGCAGGGGACAATGGCCGGAGGAGTTCCGCGTCGTCCCTATCAACCGCTTCCGGTGGTGGATCAATAATGCCGGCGTCGCCTCGGCTACGGCGATGTACCGGCGCTCTGCGGTGCTAATGCCGCTCCATCTAGCGGCGGCGGCATTGCTGTTTCCGATCGTGACGATCTCCAATATCGTCAGTTCCCGGCTCCCCATCTCGTCGGCCGGCGATCGTCTCGCGTCCAGCGTCTTCGTCCGTCTGCGCATCGATGCTGATCTGGGTCTCCCACAGCGCCAAGCAGCCCAGGTTTGACAAGCCGACAGCATCGGGGCATCTGAGGAACCGCTATGAACAGTACCCTGATGTCTGTCTTGAAGAGGATACCCGGCTACCCTGCGGTGCGGGCTCGGTTGCGGGGCGAGGGCCCCTCGATTAACGAGCCTGACCAACCACCGTCTCCGTCACCACCAGCGCCGCGGCCAGTGCCACCAGACCACACCAGCCGACAGGTAGCATTCGTCAACCGGATGGAACTCTACGCCGACCTCTTTGATGGAGTGACACCGTGGGCCGGTGACGTACCGAAAGGATATTTGGTCGACTTCTGCGGCGCGCTTACCGACGCCGAGTTTCGAGCCATGTTCGGGGTCGATCCGGCGACCGCCGGCGGCGGCCCGGTCAAGACCCGATTGCCGGTGATCGGCGATGGCGAGGGCTGGTTCGAGGCGGCCAATTGGGTGCTCGCCGCGCGCGAAGCCAAAGACAAATTCGTCATGATGACGCTCGGTGCCTGCTATGGTGCTCAGGCAGTCGGCAGCTACCGGATACTGCAGCAGCTCAACCCGATGCCGTGCAAGCTGGTCGCGGTCGAGCCGGTTCCGGAGAATTTCGAGTGGGTGGCCCGTCATTTTCGCGACAACAGGCTCGACCCGGAGGCTCATTGGCTGGTGCCGCATGCGATCGCCGGCGACATCGCGCCAGTGCTGTTCCCGATCGGTGCGCCCGGCAGTGGGGCGCAAAACTCCATCGCCACCAACGGTCGAGACGCCCGGCAATTCTACGTCGACAGCTTCGCCAAGGCGGGCCCCGAGGCGGCCAATACCGCGCTGCGCAATCTCTTGCTGCATAACACGACGGGCATCGTTCGCGACCTGGTCGCGGGTTACGACTTCAAGGCCGAGATTCAGATGGTGAGCGCGGTTACACTGCACGAGCTGCTGAGCCCGTTCGATCGCGTCGACTTCCTTGAATCGGATATCCAGCAGTCCGAAATCGAGGTGTTCCCGCCGTATATCGATCTGCTACGCCGCAAGGTGCGCCGCATCCTCATTGGCACGCACGGTAGGGAGGTGCATTGGACGTTGCACGATCTCTTCGCGGCGAACGGATGGGCCATTCAGTTCAGCTTTGAGCCGAATGGCCGCTACGACACCGCGCTCGGCAGCTTCGAGACGAATGACGGCGTGCTGACGGTGGTGAACCCCGATTTGTAAGCTTTTGCTCCGCGGTGCGAGCGGTTGGGCGCATCGATGTTGAGCGTCGTTCTCACGAGCTACAATTACGCCACGTTCCTCCCAGCGGCGCTGGAGGCGTTGGCGGCGCAAACCCGTCCACCCGACGAGCTTATCGTCGTCGACGACCATTCAAGCGACGACAGCGTTGCGGTGATCACGTCGTTTCTTGGCCGCTTCGCCGACGGGCGGTTGGCGCAAAACAAGAGCAATCTGGGGACCATCGCCAATCTTAATCGCGGGCTTGAGCTGGCGCGTGGCACGGTAGTGTTTTTCGCCGCCGCCGACGACATCGCCTATCCGACCCTGCTGGAGCGCGGGATGGGATTGTTCGAAGCCCATCCGAATGCCGCGCTATTTTCCGCCCGCAGCGACATCATCGATGTCCGCGGCGAGCGGGAAAGCACGCTGGCGACGGCGACGCCCTTGCGCCAACCGGGCTTCCTCGGCCCCGACGCCGTGGCCCGCCAGCTGATGCACGACGACAATTGGCTGACCGGCAACACCACGCTCTATCGCCGCGACGCCCTCTTGAACGTCGGCGGGTTCGCGGCCGAACTGGGCTCGTTCTGCGACGGCTATGTCTCGCGTCTGCTGGCATTGCGTCATGGAGCCTGCTTTTCGCCCGAGGTGCTCGGAGCGTGGCGGCGCCATGCGGGCGGATACGCATGGTCGCAGACCGCTGACTGGGAGCGCACACAGGCGCTTGTCGCGGCGGTCCGGCATCGAATCGAGACGGATGGGGTATTCCCACCGGGCTATGCGCATCGCTGGGCCCAACGCTATCTGTTCGGCGCGCGCCGCTTCGCGCTGGCGCGGAAGAGCGAGGCGGCGCGATCGCGCGGTACCTTCGCGCTAGGCTGGGCGCGGGCCCGGGAAGTGGCAGCAAGCCTGGCGTTGTTCGCAGCTTACCGACCCTGGGACTTCGCCACGGTGGCGCGGCGGCGGCTCGCCGCGTGGCGCCGTCCCCCAGCTGATCCAACATAGCATCGGTGGGTCTTGTGCCCCGGCCGCCGATTTTCGAAACTCCCGCCACCGTCGGCTGAAGGATCGCTGGAGCCTATGAAAAAATTCGACATCGTGACCGGGGGCACCGGGTTTATTGGCAGCCACCTCGTCGACGCCCTGCTCGCGGCCGGCCGCTCCGTACTGGCCATCGACGACCTTTCCATCGGGCGCCGGGTGAATGTCGCGGCGCACGAGGGCAATGCCAAGTTCCGCTTTGTCCAAGCGAGCGTTGTCGACCGCGCGCGCATGCTGGAGCTGTTCAAGGGTGCCGAGCGCGTGTTTCACCTCGCCGCTCTCGCCGATATCGTGCCCTCGGTGCAGGCGCCGGAGCGGTATTTCGACGCCAACGTGAACGGCAGCTACGCGGTCGCCGAGGCCGCCCGGCACAACGGCGTCAAGAAGCTGCTCTATGCCGCATCGTCATCGTGCTACGGCATCCCCGACACCTATCCGACCCCCGAAACCGCCCCGACCAATCCGCGCTACCCTTACGCGCTGACCAAGTATCTCGGTGAGCAGATTCTGCTGCATTGGGGACAGCTTTATGGGGTGCCGATCACCTCGCTGCGGCTGTTCAACGTCTATGGGCCCCGCGCCCGCACCAGCGGCACCTACGGCGCGGTGTTCGGCGTGTTTCTCGCTCAGAAGATCGCCGGCAAGCCGCTGACCATCGTCGGCGACGGTACCCAGACGCGCGACTTCACTTATGTCAGCGACGTGGTGAGCGCGTTTCTCGCCACCGCCGAGCGTGGCCGCGATGGCGCCATCTACAATGTCGGCAGCGGCGGCACGGTGAGCGTCAACCGCCTGGTCGAGCTGATCGGCGCCGACGAGATCGCCTATATCCCGAAGCGCCCGGGCGAGCCCGACTGCACCTTCGCCGATACCGCCCGCATCGCGGCAGAACTCGGCTGGAAGGCGCAGGTGTCGATCGAGGAGGGCGTCGCCAATCTGATGGCGAACCTCGACTACTGGCGCGATGCGCCGGTGTGGACCCCAGACCGGATCGCCGACGCGACCCAGGACTGGTTCAAATACATCAAGGCCTGAGCGCTTTTACAGAAGGCCGCGCAGCTTGGCGTGATAAGCGGCAGCGATGGTGAAGGAGTCGGTGATTGCGCTCTCGCGGATGAGGCGATCGAGCTCGACCGGCGCCACCGGCACGATCTCGGCGATGCCTTCGCCAAGCGCCGGCGTGCCGATCGCGGAAAACTCGGCATAGACCAGCACGACGCGATGCCGCATGAACGCCGATGCGCCATGCAGCACGCCCATCTGCGTCATCGAGGTGATCGTACCGCCGATTTCCTCGGAAATCTCGACTTGCGCCATCTGCGTCGGGTTCTCGTCGATGGCGACCGCCCCGCGCGGGATTTCCAAGTGCCAGTCGCGGGTCGGATGGCGGAAATGCCGCAACAGGATGACATCGCCGCGATAGCGCCCGAGGATCGCAACTCCCGTCGGCTCGTCATGCCGGGCGATCGCGCGATGATAGAGGCCGGGCTTGCCGTCGGGGAAAATCACCGCGTCGCGCAACACCAGCAGGTATGGGTCTTCGTAGAAAACCCCGGCGCGCGCCCACTCGCGCGGTAATCCCTTGGCCGCGAAGCGCTCCGCCATCGTGCTTTCGATTCGCGCGATGTCGGCCGGGTCGGTGACGACGTCGATCCCGCCGGGTAGGTTGCGCGCCAGGATTGGCCGCTCTGCGATGAGCGCCCGATATCGTGCGGCCGGCGACATTACCGCTTGGGGTCGCAGGCCAGCGCCAGCCGGTAATGCGCCATCGGTCCGAACCCGGTGTGCACGACCTCGTCATTCATCGCGAAGATGAAGACATTGTCGAAGTGGCGCTGCATGAAGGCGCGCAATTGCTCCTCGGTCTTGCAATTGACGTGGCCGGCCTTGCTCTGCGGCGACGCGTGTTGCTGCGATTCGAGCGACGGCATGCCGATGATCACCGCCCCGTGTGGGGCCAGCGCCTTGACGATTCGGCGCATCGCCGCGTCCTCATCGCTCGCCGGGATGTGCTCGAAGACGTCGAGCGCGTAGATGGCGTCATGTCGTCCGGGCAGATCCGCAACCCTAATATCGACGACCACCGCCTCGATCGGCCATTTGTCATGTTCGGCGGGCTTCGCGCGGGCTTTGATGTCATCGATGTAGACCGGATCGAAATCGGTGATCGTCAGCTTCTTCACTTCCTGGCGCACGATCGGGCCGCAAAACCCGTCGCCGCAGCCGACTTCGAGAACGCTCTCGCGGCCTTTGAACATCTTGGCGACGAATTTGTAACGGGACAGCGAGATCGCCAGCCGCCGGGGGTCGTCGTGCCATTCCCAGTTCTTCAGGACACCCAGTCTGGTCTCACCGATCCTACGGCTGACCGCGAGTGAGGTTTTGTTGACCTCGTCGGCTGTTGCCATGGGCTGCCTGCTTGTGGGTATCACTTGATTCCGGCCGCGCGGCCCTCCATTACCGTGACCGGCAGTCCGAGGCAAGGCCGCCCCGACAGGGGCGGAAGGGTTGCGGCTGCCTGCTTGTTTGGCTAGCATCTAGCGAGGTCGCGTTAGCTGCGGCAAAAGCCGTTGCGCGGCATCTGGGGTACACGGGGCGCGGGGTTGTAAGCCCCCTTTTCGACCGGGACTTAAACCGGCCGGACAGCCAGTTTGGGGGAATCGATTGTTAAACTTGCTACTTTTGGGCGTACCCTGCTGCCGCGTATCGGTTGAAGGCGGCCGATGATTTTACTGGCGCGGCGTCGTAAGGAGAGCAACGGGTGAACGAGGCCGATCTGGCAATTGCCAAGCCGCCCACTCGCAAGAGCGACAACGGACGTGTCGATGCCGCCGACGATCCGAACGAGTTCGAGCGCAAGATACTGGCGCTGCCGACTCTCGCCGCGGTAACCGGCGAGCTGCGCGCGCAGGGCCGTACCATCGTTCTCGCCCACGGCACTTTCGACCTGCTCCATATCGGCCATGTCCGCCATCTTCAGGCGGCGCGCCGCCATGGTGACGTCCTCGTGGTGACGATCACCGCCGACGCGTTCATCAATAAAGGGCCCGGCCGGCCGGTGTTCCCCGAGGGACTGCGCTCGGAGATGCTGGCGTCGCTGGGAATCGTCGATTACGTCGGCGTCGTCGCAGGGCCCGACGCTCTGCCGGCGATCGACGCGGTCAAGCCCAATGTCTACGTCAAGGGTCAGGACTACCGGAACCCCGAAGGCGACATTACCGGCCGCATCGTCGCCGAGCGCGAGGCCGCTGAGCAATATGGCGGCCGCGTCATCTTCACCGAGGAGATCACCTACAGCTCGACAGAGCTGATCAATCAGCACCTCAACATCTTCGATTCGCCGACCCGAGAGCACCTCGACCTGCTCCGGCAGAACGGCGTCGCCGACCGCATCACCGCGCTGATGGAGCGTGCCGCGACGCTGAATGTCCTCGTCATCGGCGAGGCAATCGTCGACGAGTACCGTTACGTGCTGCCGATGGGCAAGGCGCCCAAGGAAAACATCATCGCGACCCGGCTGCAGGACCGCGAGATCTTCATCGGCGGCGCCGTCGCCACGGCCAACAATGCCGCGGCGTTCTGCAACTCGGTCGAGCTGCTAACCATCATCGGCGAGCGCGACAGCTTCGAAGAGGCGATCCGCGACGCGCTGAAACCCAACGTCACGATGCGCACCCTGGTGCGGCGCGGCGCCCCGACCACGCACAAATGCCGCTATGTCGACCCGACCTTGGTCAGGAAACTGTTCGAGGTCTACCAGATCGAGGACACGCCGCTATCGCCGCGCGATGAGGACCGGCTGTGCAGCATGTTCTGCGACGCGGTGAGTGGGGCAGATGTGGTCATCGTCAACGATTTCGGCCACGGCATGATCGGCGACAAGCTGGTCAAGACCATCGCCGAAAAGGCTCCATTTCTGGCGATCAACGCGCAGACCAACAGCGCCAACATGGGCTTCAACCTGATCAGCCGCTATCCGCGCGCCGATCTCATCTGCATTGATGCGCTGGAAGCGCGCCTCGCCTCGAAGGACCGCACCGGAGAACTGACCCGGATCATCAACGACACCCTACCGAGCATGATCGACTGCGACCGCTTTCTCGTCACCAATGGCCGGCATGGCTCGCTGACCTATGAGCGCGGCGACATCGTCCACTCGATCCCGGCCTTCCCGTCGAAGGTCGTCGATACGATGGGCGCGGGCGATGCGGTGCTGGCGGTGGCGGCGCCGCTGCTTGCCGCCGGCGCGCCGCTCGACTTGGTCGGCTTTATCGGCAATGTCGTCGGCGCGCAGAAAGTGGCGATCGTCGGCCATCAGCGCTCGATCGACCGCGTCTCGGTGCTGAAGGCGCTGACCGCGCTGTTGAAATAGCGGCCGCATCGGGATCGACAGTCGCCCGGCGGGAGGTCGATTGCCGCCCCGCCAACGCCACGCGCAAACCAGGCATTTCAACGGGAGCACGTATCTAATGCAGCAAAAGTGGAACGTTGCCGTTCCAGGCGGGGCCGGGTATGTCGGCGCTGTCCTAGTTCCAAAACTGCTGGCAGCCGGGCACACCGTCACGGTGCTCGATCTTTACCTGTACGGTGGCGACGTCCTGAAGCCGGTCGAGACGCATCCACAGCTTATCCAGATCAAGGGCGACATGCGGCACCCCGCGGTCGTCGAAAAGGCGCTGGCCGGCTGCGACGCCGTCATCCACCTCGCCTGCATTTCGAACGACCCGTCCTTCGAGCTCGATCCGGCGCTCGGGCGCGCGGTCAATTACGATTGCTTCCGGCCCTTTGTCAAAGCCGCAAAGAAAGCCGGCGTGAAGCGCTTCATCTACGCCTCATCCTCGAGCGTCTACGGCATCAAAGACGAGGATAACGTCACCGAGGAGCTGTCGCTCGAACCGCTGACCGACTATTCGAAATTCAAGGCGTTGTGCGAGCAGGTGCTGACCGAAGAGCGCGAGCCGGGTTTCGCGACGCTGATCCTGCGCCCGGCCACGGTGTGCGGGTATTCGCCCCGCCAGCGCCTCGACGTGATCGTCAACATCCTCTGCAACCACGCGGTCAACACCGGCAAGATCAAGGTATTCGGCGGTTCACAGCAGCGCCCCAACATCCATATCGAGGACATGAGCGATCTCTACTGCGAGGCATTGCAATACCCGGCCGAGAAGATCGACGGGAAAATCTACAATGCCGGTTTCGAGAACCACAGCGTGCTCGAGCTCGCCGAGATGGTGAAGCGCGTCGTCGGCCACAACACGGTCGAGCTCGAGATGGTGCCGACCGACGACAACCGCTCCTACCGCGTCTCGTCGGAAAAGATCGCGCGCGAGCTTGGCTGGCGGACCAAGCGCACGATCGAGGACGCGGCCGTCGACATGGTGCGGGCGTTCCGCGACGGGAAGCTGCCGGACTCGATGACCGACCCGCGTTACTTCAACATCAAGACGATGCAGGATCGCAAGCTCGCCTGACGAGCGGTCCTTCGCCCAATTCGCGTGCCGGAGGCCCGGCTGAAACGGAAGCCCAGGCGGCGATTACCTGGGCTTCCACGCACCGATACGCTGGTTAGGCGGCCTTCAAGATGCCCAACTGCTGCAGCGCGGTCGCTCCATCATCCAGGCCAATTTCCTCGGCGATCCTGCCGTTCTCGATACGGAGCACGGTCGTGCCGGTGAACCGCATCTTCCGCCCAGAACCCGCCGGAAGAGAGCCGGCAAGAAAGTCGCTGAACGCGGGTCCGGTATGAGTGCCGCCACCTTCCCAACGGCCGACCACATAGTCGCCCTCGGCGAGGAGATCCGCCGCACCCCAGAAGTTGAGGTCCGGGACCGCCGCGCGGAACCCTTCCATAAAGTCCCTTACGTCGTCGCGACCGCGACGCGGCGCATGCAGGGAATATTGAAGAAGAATATCGGGTGCAGCGAGTTCGTCGATGATCTTGGGATTCCAGGGGTTACCCCAAAAACCGTCAAACCAGCGGCTCACGATACCCTTGTTGTCTTGTTCACGTGACATCCTCGACCCTCTTAGTCCGTTAAAAAGGCGCGACCGCCTTTTGACGAAGCATCTCTACCTCGCGGGCCGGAGTCGTTGATATCCGCTTCTTGCGCTCTGATTCCTATATCAGTAGCGGTGCCGACTTAGGAACGGCGAGCATTGCTGTTCAGCTGTCGGATTTGGGCTTTGGAGGGGTGCGACGGGGGACTCTGCCGATCGGCGCGGACAGCTTTCCACGGAGATCAAAACCGCGCCGCTCAAGCGCACTCAGGGTCTTCGACGTGACCTTCCCGGACAAGCGGGCGAGCTTTTCAAGCTTGGTCTCATCCATGCCGCGGTCCTTCATCTGCCTTCCGGTGGCCCTATGGGGTCGCGATGCGGATCAGCACCCTTCCGGCCTTGCCGCTGCGCACCAAGTCGAAGGCCGGGTTGATGTCGTCGAGGGCGAATTCGTCGGTGATGATGCCGTCGAACGACAGCCGCCCCGCCTTGACCAGCCGGATGATGCGCGGGATGTCGATATGCGGCATCGCGCTGCCGCCATGCGAGCCGGTCAGCACCTTGTTGAAGTGGATCGGCAGCGTGTTGATCGTCACCTTTTCGTGCGGCACGCCGACGAGGACGCAAGTACCGTCGGCGTGGGTCAGCTCATAGGCGGTCTCGATCACCGATTTGACGCCGGTCGTCTCGAGCACCTTGTCGGGCCCGGCGGCGCCGACGATCTCGCGGATCGCGCCGGCCACATCGGCGATTTTGCCGCCGTTGATCGTGTGGGTAGCGCCGCGAGCGCGAGCCATCTCCAGCTTATTGTCGAGCAGGTCGACCGCGACGATCGGATAGCCGCCGGCGAGCGCGGCGAACTGCACCAGATTAAGCCCGACCCCGCCGGCGCCGAAGATCGCCACCGACTCGCCGACCTTCAGATGTGCGTCGTTGTTGACCACCCCCGCCGCGGTCGTTACCGCGCAGCCGAGCAGCGGCGCGGTCGTGAGGTCGAAATCGGCCGGGATCGGGGTCATCCGGTTCTCGGAGACGACCGCGTATTGGTTGAACGTCGTCACCCACCCGGCGTTGAGCTTCTCGCCGCGCCAGGAATAGGAAGGCGTGCGGCTCTGAATGCCGCGGCTCGGCCGCCAGTGCAGCACCACCGGGTCGCCGGGCTTCACAGTGGTGACGCCGGGACCGATCTCGATCACCTCGGCCGACGCTTCGTGACCAAGCAGGTGCGGCAGGAACTTGTCGACGCCTTTGAGGGCGTCGATCTCGTTGATCTGGGCGCCGCAGATCGTCGTGTAGAGCACCTTGACCAACACCTGCCCGGCATCGAGCTCCTCGGGCAGCGCGATATCGTCAACCACCAGCTTCTGTCGCGACTGCGCCAAAATCGCGGCGCGGCCTTGCTTGATCTTCATCGCCGTCTCGCTATTCGAAATAGATGAACTCGTAGTCGCCGGTATAGCCGAAATGGTTGTAGAGCCAGATCCATGACGCGGTGTCGAAGAAGGCTTCACAGGTCAGCGCCCAACACTGCATGTTGAACTGCTCGGCCTCGTTGCGATAGCTCTCGACCATCACATACCCGGCCTTGCCGACGCGCTCGATCTCGCCGAGCGCGCTTTGCAGCTCGAAGATCTTGAGGTTGTGCAGGCAACCGAGCGATACCACCAAGTCGAACGACTTGTCGCCAAACGGATAGGCGTCCTGCGCCCGGTAGCGGAACAGTCTGTCCTTGATGTCGGGGTGGGCGTTGGCGAGCCCGTGCTTTGAGATGTCGAACCCGACCAGCTCGGCTTCCGGCAGCAGGCGCTGGAATTCCTTCAATAGAAACCCCTTGCCGCAGCCGACATCGAGGATGCGGCACTTGCCCTTGAGTCCGTGCAGGTCGATCAGCCCCTTCGCCACCGGCGCCCAGCGCCCCTCGATATAGCGATACCCGCCATAGCCGTAGCGGCGGTCGCCATCCCAATAATCGGCCTCGTATTCCTTCGCCTTCAGCATGCAGGCGATCTTGTCGTCGACCATGCGCGGCAGATACTCGCGCTTGGTCGTGGTGTGCAGCGCGGTGACGATGTTCAGCAACCGGCCCATGCCGTCTCCCCGGAAAACGCGGTTGGAAGCGGGCGATAAACCCGCCCGTTGGCGAACTCATCGCCGCGCCCGCCGACCGTGTCAAGCCGGGTCAGCCGCAGGTCTCGATCAGCTCATCAATCACGTCGATTGCATCGGGAGCCGCGATTCCGAATTGCCGGCGCAATGCGCTGCTGTCGAGAGTCGTGTTTGCGGCGGTCGAGCCCTCGGGCAACACGGCGGTATAGGCGCTGACCGCGTCGACCAGCACCGGGTCGGCGCCGACGTGGCGCGCCAGATGCAGCGCGACCTCGCTGTAGGCGATGTCGCGCGGTCCGGTGAGCTGAAAAATGCCGGTGCTCGGTTCCGCCAGCAGCCGCTGGATCGCCTGCGCCACTAGCGCCACCGGGGTCGGCGCCATCATCATGTCGTGAAAGGCGCGGATCGGCTTGCCGGCGCGAAGGCTGGTGAGCCATTGCCGCAATAGCTCCATCCCTGGCGAGACGACCTTGGCCAGCCGCAGGATCGCCGCCGGCGCGCCTTCACGCATCCGTTCGCCGAGCGCCGCCTCGGCCGCCGCCTTCTGCCTCCCATATTCGCTGACCGGGCAGGGCGGCGTGTCGGCCGGCACAAGCCGGCGGCTACCGTCGAACACTTTGTCGGTCGACAGGAACAGGACCGGGACGCCGCGCGTCAGCAACCGGTCGGCAAGCGCAACGGTCCCGCTGACATTGACCCGCGCCGAACTCACAGGATCGCGGGCGCAATCGGCAAGGCGGGCGATCGCGGCGCAGAAGCACGCGGCGCCGACCCCGTCCGGTATCGGCCAATCTTCAAGAGGCTTGCCGATATCGAGAAACGGCCGGTCGCCGCCAACCCGCTCCTGTCGCCGCGTCGTCGCGGCGACGTTTAAGCCGACCCGGCGTAGATGCGCGGCAGCAGCGGCAGCGATCTCGGAGTCGCCGCCGACGATCAGGATTTTCCCGGACATGGCCAGAGGCGGCTACGCCGCGCGGCGGCGCAACCCGTCGCGCACGGTATCGACGATCCCTTGCGGATGCAGCCCGTAAAGCTCCATCAGCTGGTCCTGGTTGCCGTATTTGTGCGCGAAATCGTCGGGGATGCCGAGCCGCTTCACCGGCGGCATCGCGCCCGGCAGATGTTCGACCAACGTGTCGAGGACGGCGCTGCCCAGTCCGCCGACGACCGTGTGCTCCTCAACCGTGACGACGAGATCGCAGCCGCGCGCGTGCTCGACGAGCGCCGCGGTGTCGAGCGGCTTCACCGTGTGCATGTGCAGCAGCGTGCACTCGATCCCGTCCGCCTCGAGCGCTTCGGCGGCGTCAAGCGCGCGCGTCGTCGCGACCCCGGTCGTCACCAGTAAAATGCGACTCTTGCCGCCCACCGCCTCGCGCATGACGATCGCCTTACCAATCTTGAAGCCGAGCTCGCCGCGGCTGACGATCGGGTCGTAGCCCTTCGCGAGGCGGATATAGATCGGCCCCGGCCAGTCGAGCGTCTGGTCCATGAACCGCTTCATCTCGTCGGCATCGCACACCGAGACCACGGTCATATTGGGCAGCGCCCGCATGATCGCGATGTCCTCGATCGCCAGATGAGTCGGCCCCAGCGGTGCGTAGACGAGCCCACCGCCATTACCGATCAGCCTGACCGGCAGATTGTGTAGGCAGAGATCAACCGCGACCTGCTCGTAGCAGCGCCGCGTGATGAAGGTCGCGATGGTGTGGACATAGGGGATGAACCCCTCCATCGCCAGCCCCGCCGCCATGCCGACAATGTGCTGCTCGCTTACCCCCTCCATCCAGGCTCGGCCTGGCATCTCGGCCTTCATCCGCTTGGTGATCGGCGGATCGAGGTCGGAGCCGATGTAGGCCACCCGCTCGTCGCGTTTGGCCAACTCAAACACCTTGTCGACGCAGGCCGGGCGCATCAGCGCACCCCCAGCGCGCCGTACAGCTGACCCACCAACTCCTTGTTTATGCTCGATTTATGGTGCCAGGCGGCGTCGTTCTCGGCGAAGGCGATGCCCTTGCCCTTGACCGTGTGGCAGATGATCGCGCTCGGCCGCTTCCGGTCGAGCGGCACCGACCGCAGCACCCGGCGCAGCGCCGCGATGTCATGTCCATCGACCTCAGCGACGGCGAAGCCGAACGCGCGCAGCTTGTCGGCCAGCGGCTCGAGCGGCAGGATTTCTTGCGTCGGACCGGCCGATTGCACCTTGTTGTAATCGATCATCCAGGTGAGGTTCGCGAGGCCGTGTTTCGACGCCGACAGCGCCGCCTCCCACACCGAGCCCTCGTTGATCTCGCCGTCGCCAGTGACGACGAAGACGCGCGCGTCGTTCTTCTTGATGCGTAGTCCCATCGCGCGCCCGACGCCGATCGGCAGCCCATGGCCAAGCGCGCCGGTCGACGCCTCTACCCCCGGCACCTTGCCGGCCTCGGGGTGGCCGCCAAGGATCGAATCGCGGCGACAGAACGTGTCGAGCACGTCGAGCGGAAAGAACCCCTTCTCCGCCAGCATCACATATAGCGCGATGCAGCCATGCCCCTTGCTCAGGATGAAGCGGTCGCGTCCCTCCCAATCGGGCGCGTCGGCGCGATAGCGTAGAATGTCGTCGTAAAGCACGCGCACGATCTCGATGAGCGACATCGACGAACCGATATGCCCGCGCGCACCGCCATCGAGCGCCCGCACCACCAGCCGCCGCAGCTCGATCGAGCGCGCGTCGAGACGCTGGCTAGCATCGTGCTGCGCGCCGAGCGCGACATCATTCGCCATAAGGAAACCGTCGGAAGTTTACCCGCAAAGAGTGCGCCCAATCCCGCGCCCGATCAAGTTGACGCTGCTTCGCCGATGCCCAGTCGGCCGCCTCGCCGGCGGCGAGACGATTGGCCCAACGCTCGGGCAGGAACTCGTTCAACAAGATTGTGCACCACCGGAGCGAGAACAGCGGATAGAGCAAGGCAAGGCGGCGGCTGAAGCTTCGATCCGAACCGTAGATGCCTGTCGCCTCGGCGGCGAATTGCCGTTTCAGCGCATCGCTCAAGCTCATCCCCGGGTGCAGCAGGAAATCGGCGGTAAGCTTGACCGGGTCGTCCCAGCCGAAATAGTCGAAATCGATAAACACGAGCTCGCCGTCGGGACGCCGCTTCGCGTTGTGAAAGCCAAAATCGGCGGGGCACAGCGTCTGCACCGAGGCCTCTGCAGCAAAGGAGAAGCCGGCAGCGGTGTAACCGGCTCGTGCCCAGGTCGAAACCTCGCCGAACAGCGGCTCCAGCGTGTCATGCACGAACGCCACCAGCGCCGGCTCATCGGTCACGACAGCGAGCCGCGCCAGCCGCTGCTCGATTTGCGCCACGGTCTCCGCTGCGGAAATACACGCCTCGGCCGCCATCGGCTGCGCTGTGGCGTCGCTTTCGCCGCGTAGGGAGTGGACCGCCCGCAGGAAATTACACGCGGTGGCGATGTCGGCCGCTATCGGCGTCTCGACCGGGTCGCCCTCGATCCATTCGAGCAACAGGTAGCCGCCCGCGGCATCGACCGCGATTGGACGCGGCACCGTCGTCACGCCGTGCCCCGTGAGAAAGCGGAGTGCGGCGTATTCGATGCTCGCCCTGTCGCGGTCATTCGGTTGGCGTGGGGGATATTGCTTGAGCGCGTAGGCCGCGCCGGCAGTATCGACCCGGTACACGCCGCTGTTGCGTCCGTAGCCGCGCACCCGCTCGATCGACGCGCCCGGCCGTCCCGCGAGGGCGCGCGCCGCTCGCGCCGCCGCGTCGAGCGCCGGGTCAGCCGGCATCGCCAAAGATCGCAGCCGTGACGTCCCGCCAATTCCCGCACCGCGCATCGCAGGATTCGGCGCCGCTTTCGCCTAGAAGGACGCGTTTCACCCCCGGCGGAAAGTGCGGATCGGCGAAGACCTCCTCGAGGTCGTCGATGAAATGCGTGCATTGGAGCGCGGCGATGCGGGCAATCTTCTTCTCGCGGTCATCCTCGAAATAGAGGTGATCGGCCGGCAGGGCCTCAAGAAAGCGCTGCTCCTTCATCCAACCGCGCGCCGCCTCGCGCAGATCGACCCGCGCTGGATCAAAATGCCCGAAGCGCGTTTTGTGGCTGACGATAAAGATCGCGACCCCCTCGCGGGCGCATCGGCGCAAGAAGTCGTGCGCGCCCGGAAACGGCACCGCGCCGCCGATCCCGGCACCGTAGACATAGCCCTGCAACCGCTGCCAAGTGGGCTCGCCATCCGGCAGCAGCCGGATCGCGTCGCGCACCGCCTTCTTCGAGCCGGCGAAGTCGCGCGGCACCAGCCCGCGCTCGCGCGCCGCGTCGAGGAAAACGCGGTCGTAGTCGATCAGCGTGTTGTCGAAATCGATGCCGATCCGCATCTCTGCCCCCAGCGCGCATCCGCGAGCCGCGGCCGCAACCTATCCGGCGACGCTTGGCATCGCAATCGGCGACGACGCCGACTCAATCGTTCGGAACGCCTGGGCAAACGAGGCACCACGGCAGCCGGTAGGGATGCAGGCCATAAGTCTTGAAATGGTCGAAGACGCTGCGCCACGCGGCAAGCGGAAACGACATCCTGATCGACGCTTCGTCGAACTGTCGGCGATAGGTCGCGAGAAACGACTCGTCGAGGGGCCGCTCGCCTTGGTCGCGCCAGGTCAGCAGGTAACTGACCCCATCGCTCCACTTGATACCAAAATATTGCGCGATCGCGTCAGGCGCAAAGATCGGCGACATGATGATCGGCGTCGAAACCTCGCCCGGAAAATCGGCAAGCTCGGTGGAATAGAAGAAATAGTCGATCCCCGCCCGCTTGATCG
>Ga0209517_10001210_pt1 | contig 39985 bp, 36 predicted proteins | sample PeaSoiMetSII2010_FD_187695 | JGI IMG/M metagenome (GOLD analysis project Ga0209517, IMG submission 187695) | Peat soil microbial communities from Weissenstadt, Germany - SII-2010 (SPAdes) (version 2) | ecosystem: Environmental > Terrestrial > Soil > Wetlands > Peat | place: Germany...
ACAAGCAGGCATCGGGAAGTGTAACCCGATCGCGTACGGCGCTATTTCTTTTCGCCGCAACTGTACTCGCAGGGGGTAGTGCTACCGAAGCCTCGGCCAGATCCGAGCGGCAACACGGCCATCACCATTCCCACCATCTGGCCCGCTCTTCGGACGGCTCGTCGGCCTGGCGTGAGGCCAACGCCTCGATCGCGTCGGGATCGGGGCGGACCTTCTCGGGAATGGCGTCCTATTACGGCAATGAATCCGGCAGCAAGACCGCCTCCGGCGAGCGCTTCAACCAGAACGCCATGACCGCGGCCCATCGTACCCTGCCGTTCGGCACCAAGCTCAAGGTCACCCACGGCGACCGCAGTGTTGTCGTCACGGTCAATGACCGCGGCCCGTTCGTTCACGGCCGGGTGCTTGACCTGTCCACGGGTGCTGCCCGTGCGATCGGCCTGACCGGCGCCGGCGTCGGCCGCGTCGTCGCTGAGGTCATGTAACCTCTCCAGGGCGTTTCGAACGCCTCTTGCTTCCAGGATGGGGATGTAAGCGTAGCGTCTGTTTAGGCTGCGGAACTTATCTCGCACGCCGAAAAGAGAGCCTGCCGTCGCAAATGACGGCAGGCTTTTTCTTGACGCCATTTGCGGTTCGCGTGCCAACATCGAACCGGAATGACAGATCACAAAAAGCTTTGCGGATCGACGTCGACCTCGAGCTTGAGATTGCCTTTGGTCTTGGGACCGGCGGCGAGCCATTCGCGCAAATATTCCGACAGATCGACATTGCGCAACGATTTCACCAGCAGCCGAAAACGGTAGCGGCCCTTGATCACGGCAAGCGGGGCCTCGGCAGGGCCCAGCACCTGGATCCGCTCATCGATCGGGGCGACCGCGGCGAGCTTGCGCGCAAAGCCTTCCGCGGTGGGCCGGTCGCCGGCGGAAATGATCAGGCTCGCCAGCCGTCCGAACGGCGGATAATGGGCGCGCTCGCGGGCCTCGATCTCGCTGGCATAAAACGCTTCGCGATCGCACGCGACCAGGGCTTTCATCACGGGATGTTCGGGCTGGTGGGTCTGCAAATATCCGACGCCCCTGCCCTGATCGCGCCCGGCGCGCCCAATCACCTGGTTGAGCAACTGCCAAGTCCGTTCGGCGGCGCGCGGATCGCCATTGCTCAGGCCGAGATCGGCATCCACCACGCCGACCAGATTGAGCCGCGGAAAATGATGGCCCTTGGCGACCAATTGCGTGCCGATGATGATGTCGACACGGCCCTCGGCGATCTCGTTCAACTCGCTGCGCATGGTCTCGATCGAGGTGATGAGGTCGCTCGACAGCACCATGGTGCGCGCGTCGGGAAAAAGCCCTGCCGCCTCTTCCTGCAGGCGTTCGACGCCGGGGCCGACCGCAACCAGCGACTCCTCCGCCGCACAATTCGGACAGACATGCGGGCGCGGCATCGAGAAGCCACAATGATGGCAAACCAGCCGCTGGCGAAAGCGATGATCGACCAGCCAGGCGTCGCAGATGTTGCAGGCAAAGCGATGGCCGCAGGCCCGGCACAGCGTCAGCGGCGCATAGCCACGGCGGTTGAGGAACAACAGCGCCTGTTCGCGCCGCTCGACCGCGAAGCGAATCTGTTCGGCGAGCCGCGGCGAGATGAAGTGGCCGCGCGGCGGGGCTTCGCGCCGCAGATCGATCGCCTCGATATGCGGCATGTGCTGGCCGCCGAAGCGCGACGGCAACACGATGCGCTGATAGCGGCCCTTGCGCGCATTCACCTCGGTCTCGACCGACGGCGTCGCGGAGGCGAGCACGATCGGAATTTTCGCAATATGCGCGCGCACCACGGCCATGTCGCGGGCGTGGTAATGGGCACCATCGTCCTGTTTGTAGGCCTGGTCGTGCTCCTCATCCACAACGATAAGCCCGATATCGGCGTAAGGCAGAAACAGCGCCGAGCGCGCACCCACCACGACCGGCGCTTCGCCCGCCGAAATCGCGGCCCAGTTGCGCTGCCGCGTGCGCGGGGTGAGCTCCGAATGCCATTCCAGCGGCCGCACGCCGAAACGCCGCGCGAAGCGGTCGAGGAACTGGCCGGTGAGCGCGATCTCCGGCATCAGGATCAGCGACTGCTTGCCGCGGCGGATTACTTCCGCGATTGCCTCGAAATAGACTTCGGTCTTGCCTGAACCGGTGACGCCATCGAGCAGCGCGACATGGAAGCTGCCATTGGCCGCGAGCGCGCGCATGGCATCCACCGCGGTGCGCTGTTGACGCGAGAATTCCGGCATGGCGAAGGACGGATCGGGCGCGGGCGGCGCCAGCGCGCGCGGCATGGCTTCCGCCACCAACGTGCCTTCGTCGACAAGGCCGTCGATCACGCCGACGCTGACGCCCGCTTCCTTCGCGGCCTCCGACTTGCCGTGTAACAGGCCGTCCGACAGGAGCTCGATCAAACGCCGCCGCGCCGGCGTCATGCGCTGCGGCGCTCGGCCTACCAGGCGCACGCCCATCCGCACCCGCTCGGGTCCGAGATGCTCGCCCATCCGCAGGCACATCCGCAGCACCATGCCGCGCGCCGACAGCGTGTAATTGGCGACCCAATCGACGAGCGTGCGCAGTTCCGCCTGCAGCGGCGGCACGTCGAGCTTTTCGCCGACATCCTTGAGGCGGTTATGCAGGCGCGGATCGGGATTGGCGTTTTCGGCCCAGACCACGGCGACCACTTCGCGCGGTCCGAGCGGCACGCACACGACGTCACCCGGCAAAAGCTCCATGCCGCGCGGCACGCGGTAGGAATAATTCTGATTGAGCGCGACGGGCACCAGCACATCGACGACTTTCGTCGACGATGCGGAGGATGATGCGGCGCGCGGGGAGTGGTCCATCGGAGAATCAGATGAGAGGTGTTTGAGCCAATCTAGGGTGGCAGACGTGACTGGGCCAGCAGCGCAAGCCCTTGGTCGGCACGAATATCCGAACCAGTCGCTCGCGGTTCACCAATGGTAAACGACCCCGATGTGATAGTATCGGCCGTTGGCGTAAGGATTCCCAGAGGCAAGAGATGGCCAAGCCAAGTCCTGCGATGGAGCCCATCGAACTCGCCTGCGCGGCGGGTGATGTGACGCTGCAAATGGTGCGCTGGCTCGCTCATTTGCGGACCGAGCGCAGGCTGTCGCCGAAGACTTCTGAAGCCTACGCCCGCGACCTCCGTCAGTTCCTGGAATTCCTGGGCGAACATTGGGCAGAGCGCCTGACGCTCGCCGGTTTTGCGGCGCTAGAGGCGAGCGATATCCGGGCATTCATGGCGATGCGGCGCGCCTCCGGCATCGCCGGCCGTTCGCTGATGCGCGCGCTCGCAGGCCTGCGCTCGTTCGGACGTTTTCTGGAGCGCGAAGGCACCGGCACGGTCGGTGCGCTGTCTGCGATACGCGCGCCCAAGGTCGGCAAAAGCCTGCCGAAGCCGATTCCAATGGCGGCGGCCAAACGCCTCGCGGATGCCGATGAACGCGCCGGAGAGGAACGCGCCCCATGGATCCTGGCGCGCGATGCTGCCGTCATGGCGCTGCTCTACGGATCGGGCCTGCGCATCTCCGAGGCGCTGGGCCTGAAGCGCCGCGACGTGCCGTTGCCCGGCGCCGGCGACGTGCTGGTGGTCACCGGCAAGGGAAACAAGACGCGCATGGTGCCGGTGCTGCAAAATGTGCTGACGCTGATCCAGGCATATGTGGCGATGAGTCCGCATCCATTGCCCGCGGAGGGGCCGATCTTTGTCGGCGCCCGCGGCGGCCCGCTGAAGGCCCGCATCATCCAGCTCGCCATGGAACGGCTGCGCGGCGCGCTTGGCCTGCCCGACAGCGCGACGCCGCACGCGTTGCGGCACTCCTTTGCAACCCATCTTCTGTCCCGCGGCGGCGACCTGCGCGCGATCCAGGAACTGCTCGGCCACGCCTCGCTCTCGACCACTCAGATTTATACCGGGATCGACAGCGAGCGGCTCTTGGAAGTGTACCGAAGCGCGCATCCCCGCGCCTGAAGGCGGGCTATCTTTGACATCCCGACAAACTTGATCTGCCTGGCTCTTGCCTTGACCGTGATGTTCGGTCCATCGTTGAGCGATCGAGCAGGGAGAGAATCATGAGCGCTCACGAAAGCATGGAGCACGCGGAGCACGCCGAACATGCATCCGGCGAAAACAAGAAGATCGCGCTGCTGATCGCGGTGATCGCGCTGTTCCTTGCGCTGTCGGAGACGCTGGGCAAAGGCGCCCAGACCGAGTCGATCGCCAAGAACGTCGAAGCTTCGAACCTGTGGGCGTTCTTCCAGGCCAAGAGCATCCGGCGCACCGTGGTCCAGACGGCGTCGGATCAGGCCAAGCTCAGTCCCGGCGTCATGGGCGACGATGCCGCCAAGGCCGCGCTGCAAAAGCAGATCGAAGATTGGCAGAAGACGGCCGCGCGCTACCGTTCGGAACCCGAAACCGGCGAAGGCACGGAGCAATTATCCGAACGCGCCAGGCACGCCGAGAAAGAGCGTGACCTCGCCACCGCGAAGTATCACCACTTCGAACTCGCTTCCGCTGCCTTTCAGATCGGAATCGTGCTGGCTTCGGCGACCATCATCACCGGCATGATCGCGCTGGCCTGGATCTCGGGCCTGCTTACCCTGGCCGGCCTTGCCTTTACCGCGCTCGGGATGTTCGCGCCGTACGCATTGCATCTTGCCCTCTAAGGGCAGCACCTAGAGCATGATCCGGAAAAGTGGGAACCGGTTTTCCGAAAAGATCATGCTCAAACAAAGAGATGAGATCATGATGCGAATCCACTTAATCGCATCATGATCTGATTACCGCGCTTCACGCACGCTCTTGCGGAAGCGCTGGACCAGCCGCATCGTGCGCGCCGACCAGCCGCCGCCGTCGCCGCGCAGAATCTCCAGGATTCGCCGCTTGAAAGGCTCGACCAGCGCGGCCGCCTTGGCCCGCAAGGCCATGATGAATTCGTAGAGCTTCTCGAACCAACCCATTTCCAGCAATTTCGGGCGCGTCACGTCGAAGACGAAAGCGGTGATGCCGACACCGACGAATTTTGCAAACAGGATGGTCGTGATCGCGCTCATCCAGTATTCATGGGCGAGCAGCCAGAAGCCGATCAGTTTCAGCGGGAACAGCGGAATCACCGGCACGATGAACACGATCAGCGTCATCGCCGGCGACAACGTGTCGACGCGCTCGGCGAGCCAATGCTTGAAAGCGCGCAGCGGAAGCTTCGCCACCACCCAGGCCACGATCGGCTCAAGGTGATCCCACAGCCAGGCCTCGATCAAAAAGATGACCGCCAGCAGGACCCAGATCGGTTGAAAGAGGCGGCGCAGCATCATTCTCATCCAGGCCCAGTGTCCGCCGGGCATCGGTCACATATGGATCGTGCGCTTTCCAACTGCAAGCGCGGCTTCCTTTATCGCTTCGGAGCGAGTCGGGTGGGCGTGGCAGGTTCGCGCCAGATCCTCGGCGGAGCCACCAAATTCCATCAAAACGGCGGCTTCATGGATCATTTCGCCGGCCTCGCGGCCGACAATATGCACCCCGAGCACCCGGTCGGTCTTCGCATCTGCGAGAATCTTCACAAAACCGTCAGTGGTCTGGTTGACCTTGGAGCGGCCATTGGCGGTGAACGGGAACTTGCCGGACGTGTAGACTATGCCGGCCTGTTTCAGCTCTTCCTCGGTCTTGCCGACCGAAGACACTTCCGGCGTGGTGTACACCACACCCGGAATAACGTCGTAATTCACGTGGCCGGCCTGGCCGGCGAGGATTTCGGCCACCGCGACACCCTCGTCCTCGGCCTTGTGCGCGAGCATCGGACCGGCGACGACATCGCCGATCGCATAGACCCCCTTCAGGCTGGTTGCAAAATGCAGGTCGATCTGCACGCGACCGCGGTTGTCGAGCACGACGCCGGCTTCCTTCAAACCGAGGCCCTCGGTGTAGGGAACGCGGCCGATCGCGACCAGCACGACATCGGCTTCGAGCTTTTCCGCAGCCCCGCCCGCGGCCGGCTCGACCTGCGCGACCAGCGTCTTGCCCGAAGTAATGACGCCGGTGACCTTGGCGCCGAGCTTGAACGCAAAGCCCTGCTTCTCGAGGATACGCTGAAATTGCCTGGCGACCTCGCCATCCATGCCCGGCAGGATGCGGTCGAGAAACTCCACCACGGTCACCTGCGCCCCCAGCCGGTGCCAAACCGAGCCAAGTTCAAGCCCGATCACGCCCGCGCCGACGATCAACAGCCTCCCGGGCACCTTGGCGAGCGACAGCGCGCCGGTCGAAGACACGATGCGCTTCTCGTCGATCTCGATGCCCTTCAGCCGCGCAACGTCCGAGCCCGTGGCGATGACGATGTTTTTGGTTTCCACGGTCTGCTTCTTGCCGTCATTGCCCGACACCTCGACCTTTCCGGTGCCGAGTATCTTGCCCTTGCCGCTGATGACGTCGATCTTGTTCTTCTTCATCAGGAACTCGACGCCCTTGACGTTGCCGTCGATGCCCTGCTGCTTGAAATTCATCATCGCGGGCAGATCGAGTTTCGGCGCGGAAATGCTGACGCCCATCTTGGCAAAGGAGTGCGCCGCCTCCTCGAACATTTCGGACGCATGCAGCAGCGCCTTCGACGGCATGCATCCGATATTGAGGCATGTACCGCCGAGCGTGGCGTTCTTCTCGACCACGGCGACCTTCATGCCGAGCTGCGCCGCGCGGATCGCGCACACATATCCGCCAGGACCGGTGCCGATAACAACAAGATCGTAAGTGGCCATGATCGAAGTCCTGTAGCTGCAATGTGCGTCGGGGCCTCAGCGTCCGCCCGACACGTCGAGAATGGCGCTGGTCACATAGGACGCGTCGTCCGATATCAGCCAGACAATGGCGTTGGCGATCTCGTTCGCGCTGCCGACGCGCTTCATCGGCACCATGTGACTGAGCCGGTGCGCGCGATCCGGTTCGCCGCCCGAGGCATGAATTTCGGTATCGATCAGCCCGGGCCGGATCGCCGCGACGCGAATGCCCTCGCCGGCGACCTCGTATCCGAGCCCCAGCGTGAAGGAATCGATGGCGCCCTTGGACGCCGCGTAGTCGACATAGGTGTTGGGCGAACCGAGTTTCGCCGCAACCGACGACAGGTTGACGATGACCCCGCCGTTGCCGCCGTGACGCGTCGACATCCGCTTCACCGCTTCGCGGGCGCAGAGGATGCTGCCGGTGACATTGATGGCCATCATGCGCTGGATGCGCTCGGCCGACATCTCGTCGACTCGCGACGTCGTTCCGACGATGCCGGCGTTGTTGACAAGCGCCCCCAATGTGCCGAACGCGTCGGCCGCCTTGAACAAAGCAAGGATGTCCTTCTCGCTGCCGACATCGCATTTTATGGCAATCGCCTTGCCGTTCTTGGCCTCGATCGCGGAGACCGCGCTCTTCGCCGCGGCCTCGTTGCTGGCATAGCCGATGCAGACCCGGTAGCCGCGGGAAGCCGCGGCGAGCGCGGTGGCGCGGCCGATACCGCGGCTTCCGCCGGTGACGATCACAACCTTGTCGGTCAAAACTTGCCCCCTTAGTCCAAACGCAGTTTCGGAAAAACGCCGCAGCGGGTGCTACGGCGAGTGCGGATATGACAAGCGGCCCGCTAGAGGTCGAGCACCAGCCGGGCCGGATCCTCCAGGCTTTCCTTCACGCGCACCAGGAACGTCACGGCTTCCTTGCCGTCGATGACGCGGTGGTCGTAGGACAGCGCCAGATACATCATCGGTCGAATCTCGACCTTGCCGCCGATCGCCATCGGCCGCTCCTGAATCTTGTGCATGCCGAGAATGCCGGACTGCGGCGCGTTCAGGATCGGCGTCGACATCAGCGAACCGTAGATTCCGCCATTGGTGATGGTGAAGGTGCCGCCCTGCATCTCGTCGATCTTGAGCTGGCCGTCACGGGCGCGCCGGCCGAAATCGGCAATGCTCTTTTCGATCTCGGCGATCGACTTGTGGTCGCAGTCGCGCACGACCGGGACGACGAGGCCCCTGTCGGTGCCGACGGCAAGGCCGATGTGGTAGTAATTCTTGTAGATCAAATCGGTGCCGTCGATCTCGGCATTGACGGCCGGAATGTCCTTCAGCGCCTGCACGCAGGCCTTGGTGAAGAAGCCCATAAAGCCGAGCTTGCTGCCGTGTTTCTTCTCGAACACGTCCTTGTACTGGGCCCGCATCGCCATGATGTGGCTCATGTCGACTTCGTTGAAGGTCGTGAGCATCGCGGCGCTGTTCTGCACATCTTTCAGCCGGCGGGCGATGGTTTGGCGCAGCCGCGTCATCTTCACCCGCTCTTCGCGCGCCGCATCGTCGGCCGGCGATGGCGCGCGGACCTGCACCGCCGCGGCCGGTTGATTGACCGGCGTCGGCGCTGACGCAGCCTTCTCGATCGCGGCCAGCATGTCGCCCTTGGTGACGCGGCCATCCTTGCCCGAGCCGGGAACCGTCGCCGCATCGATCCCGGTTTCGGCGGAGAGTTTGCGCACCGACGGCGCCAGCGGCGCGTCGGCCGGCGGAGCTTTTGCAGCAGGCGCCGGCGCGACCGCAGGAGATGGCGGAGGCGGTGCCGCCTTGGCGGGCGCCGCGGTCGGTCTGGCGGCGGCTCCCGCCGCGCCATCATTGATCTGGCCAAGCAGCGCGCCGACCGCGACGGTTTCGCCGTCCTTGGCGATGATGTCGCCGAGCGTGCCCGCCGAAGGCGCCGGGACTTCGATGGTGACCTTGTCGGTCTCGAGTTCGACCAGGGGCTCATCGACCGCGACGGCGTCGCCGGCCTTCTTGAACCAACGGCCGATGGTGGCTTCGGTCACGGACTCGCCGAGCGTCGGCACGCGAATTTCAGTCATGGTTTGCTTCCTCAAGTGCCCTGTCTGACCATCGCCCGCGGCGCGGGCGATCCGGTAATCCCTGACGGTCGTGATCGAATAGCAGCGACGCGGGTTACTGGATGCCCCGCTTTCGCGGGGCATGACGATTTTGGATTTCTAGTTCAGCGCGTCATCCAGCAGCGCCTTGAGCTGCGCCAGATGCTTCGACATCAATCCGGTCGCGGTTGCCGCCGACGCCGCGCGCCCGGCATAACGCGGGCGCTTGTGCGGCGCATGGACCTGGTTCAGCACCCATTCGAGATAGGGTTCGATGAAGTGCCACGATCCCATGTTGCGCGGCTCCTCCTGGCACCAGACCAGTTCGGCGTTCTTGAAGCGGCCGAGTTCCGTCACCAGCGCCTTCAACGGCACCGGATAAAGCTGCTCGATGCGCATCAGGTAGATGTCGTCGATATCGCGTTTCTCGCGCTCTTCATAGAGATCGTAGTAGACCTTGCCCGCGCACAGCACGATGCGGCGGATCTTGTTGTCGCCCACCAGCTTGATCTTCTCGTCCCGCAGCATCTGGGCGTCATCATAGAGGATACGGTGGAATGTCGTCTCCTCGCCGAGTTCGTCGAGCCGCGAGACCGCGCGCTTGTGCCGCAGCAGCGATTTCGGCGTCATGACGATCAACGGCTTGCGAATTTCGCGATGCAGCTGGCGGCGCAGCACATGGAAATAGTTGGCCGGCGTAGTCGGATAGACCACCTGCATGTTGTCCTCGGCGCACATCTGCAGGTAACGCTCGAGCCGGGCGGAGGAGTGCTCCGGCCCCTGCCCCTCATAGCCATGCGGCAACAGGCAGACCAGCCCGGACATGCGCAGCCATTTGCGCTCGCCGGAGGAGATGAACTGGTCGAACAGGACCTGCGCTCCGTTGGCGAAATCGCCGAACTGCGCTTCCCACATCGCCAGCGCGTTCGGTTCGGCAAGCGAATAGCCGTACTCGAAACCGAGCACCGCCTCCTCGGACAACAGCGAGTTGATGACTTCGTAATGGCCCTGATCGCTGCCCAAATGGTTGAACGGCGTGTAGCGGCTCTCGTCCTCCTGGTCGATCAGCACCGAATGGCGCTGCGAGAACGTGCCGCGTTCGGAATCCTGCCCGGACAGCCGGACGTGATGGCCTTCCTTCAATAGCGTGCAAAACGCCAGCGCCTCGCCGGTCGCCCAGTCGATGCCATTCCCGGTGTCGATCGCCTTCGCCCGGTTGTCGAGGAAGCGCTGGATGGTGCGGTGAACCCGGAAACCGTCCGGCACCTTGGTGATCTTGCGGCCGATGTCCTTCAGGGCCGCGATATCGACACCGGTGACGCCGCGGCGCGGGTCTTCTTCCTGATCGGCAATCTTGAAGCCGGCCCATTTGCCGTCGAGCCAGTCGGCCTTGTTCGGCTTGTAGCCGGTGCCTGCCTCGAACTCGGCATCAAGCCGCGCGCGCCAGTCGGCTTTGGCCTTTTCCACTTCGCCTTCGGTCATCACCCCTTCGGCGATCAGCCGTTTGGCGTAAATCTCCAGCGTCGAGGGATGCGAGGCAATCTTCTTGTACATCACCGGCTGGGTGAACGCCGGCTCGTCACCCTCATTATGGCCGTGGCGGCGATAGCAGAACATGTCGATGACCACCGGCTTGTGGAATTTCTGCCGGAACTCGATCGCGACCTTGGCCGCGAACACCACGGCTTCCGGATCGTCGCCATTGACGTGAAAAATCGGTGCGTCGATCATCTTCGCCACGTCGGACGGATAGGGCGAGGAGCGCGAATAGCGCGGATAGGTGGTGAAGCCGATCTGGTTGTTGACGATGAAGTGCAGCGAGCCGCCGGTACGATAGCCCTTCAGGTCGGACAGGCTGAAGCATTCCGCCACCACGCCCTGGCCGGCAAAGGCGGCATCGCCATGCATCAACAGCGGCAGCACCGAAATCCGCATGTCCGGCGGATCGCCATGCTGGTCCTGCTTGGCGCGCACCTTGCCGAGCACCACGGGATCGACGATCTCTAGATGCGAGGGGTTGGCGGTCAGCGACAGATGAATCTTGTTGTTGTCGAACTCGCGATCCGACGACGCGCCGAGATGGTATTTGACGTCGCCGGAGCCTTCGACCGCGTCGGGATTGACCGAGCCGCCCTTGAATTCGTGGAACAGCGCGCGATGCGGCTTGCCCATCACCTGGGTCAGCACGTTGAGGCGGCCGCGATGCGGCATGCCGACGACGATTTCCTTCACACCGAGATTGCCGCCGCGCTTGATGATCTGCTCAAGCGCCGGGATCAGCGATTCGGCGCCGTCGAGCCCGAAACGCTTGGTGCCGGTGAATTTGGTGTCGCAGAACTTCTCAAAACCTTCGGCCTCGACCAGCTTGTTGAGGATGGCGCGCCGGCCCTCGCGGGTGAAGGAGATTTCCTTGTCCGGCCCCTCGATGCGTTCCTGGATCCATGACTTCTGCGCGGCGTTGGTGATGTGCATGAACTCGACGCCGAGCGTCTGGCAGTAGGTGCGCTCGCAGATCGCGACGATTTCGCGAAGGTTGCCGTATTCGAGGCCGAGCACATGATCGAGGAAGATCTTCCGGTCGAAATCGGCTTCCGTGAAGCCATAAGAGCGCGGATCGAGTTCTTCGCGGTCGCGCGGCGCCTCGATGCCGAGCGGATCGAGCCTGGCGTGAAAATGCCCGCGCATGCGGTAGGCCCGGATCAACATCAACGCGCGCACGGAATCGCGGGTGGCCTGATGGACGTCAGCCGCTGTGAGCTCTGCGCCCCTCGCTTGCGCCTTGGCGGCAAGCTTGGTGCCGACCGCCTTTTCGACCTCCGCCCAATTGCCATCGAGCGCGGACGTCAGGTCGTCGCGCGGCGTCAGCGGCCAGTTGTTGCGGCCCCAGGAGGGTCCTTCAGCGTTCTTGCGGACGTCGGCCGGGGTGTCCTTCAGGCTCTTGAAGAACGCTTGCCATTCTGTGTCGACCGAGGACGGGTCACTTTCATAACGGGCGTAGATTTCGTCGATATAGGTGGCGTTTGTGCCCTGCAAAAAAGACGAAAGGGCAAAAGCAGCGTTCGCGTCCTGGCGAGACATGGCAGCGTCCTGGTGATTTTCACTTCGCGCATGGAAAACGGCGCGGCGGCCAGCCCAAAATCACGGACCGGCGGGGTAACAACCCTTACCCTATTTAGGGCTAATTATCGCGCCGAAAAGAACGAAAAAATGAATTACGACTTCAATTTTTCGACAAGGGTCTTTCCGAGCCGCGCGGGCGACGGAGAGACGGTAATTCCGGCCGATTCCATGGCCGCCGTCTTCGAACCGGCGTCTCCCTTGCCCCCGGAAATGATCGCACCGGCATGGCCCATGCGGCGGCCAGGGGGCGCCGTGACGCCGGCAATAAAACCGACCATCGGCTTCTTGCGGCCGCGCTTGGCCTCATCTTTCAGGAACTGGGCGGCGTCCTCCTCGGCTGAGCCGCCGATTTCACCGATCATCACGATCGAGGTCGTCTTGGGGTCGGCCAGAAACATCTCCAGCACGGCGATGAATTCGGTGCCCTTGACCGGATCGCCGCCGATTCCGACCGCCGTGGTCTGGCCAAGACCCTCCTGCGAGGTCTGGAACACGGCCTCATAGGTCAGCGTCCCCGAGCGCGACACGATGCCGACATTGCCGGGCTTGAAGATATTCGCCGGCATGATGCCGATCTTGCATTCGCCGGCCGTCATGACGCCCGGGCAATTCGGCCCGATCAGACGCGATTTCGACCCCGAAAGCGATCGCTTCACCCGCACCATGTCGAGCACGGGGATGCCTTCGGTGATGCAGACGATCAGCGGAATTTCGGCGTCGATCGCCTCACAAATCGCATCCGCCGCGCCCGGCGGCGGCACATAGATCACAGACGCGTCGGCGCCGGTCTTCTCGCGCGCTTCCGCTACCGTGTCGAACACCGGCAGGCCGAGATGCGTCGATCCGCCTTTGCCGGGCGAGGTGCCGCCGACCATCTTGGTGCCGTAAGCGATCGCGGCCTCGGAATGAAACGTGCCGTTCTTGCCGGTAACGCCCTGGCAGATCACTTTTGTATTTTTGTCGATCAGGATGGACATGATGGAGATTGCTTTCGCGAGACGTTCGGTAAGGGGTCAGTGAATCCGCCGGTAGACGCCGGTGAGCACGTCGGTCCACCCCTCTGCGTCGGGCGAAAACTGGATTTTCATGGAATAGCTGTTGTCGTCGATGACTTCGTAGACATGGCGCGCATTGCCGCGCAGCGAGCCGCGCACCAGAATCAGCGACTTGCCGGTCCAGCCGCCGGAGGCTGGCGACGGCGGATAGTAGCCGAGCGAATCGTGCCAGAACAATTTGTAGAGCCGGTCCTCGCGGTCGTAGGTGAACACGCCATGGGTGGCGAAGGTTTCCTTGCCGTCGCGCGACTGGCGCGCATCCTGAATCAGGTAAAAGCCGTTGAGATCGATGCGGGCCACGACATGCGAGGTGGCGGGGCCGCCCTCAGTCCAGCGCGAGGGAAACACCGTCTCTTCGCCGGCCCACTCGCCCGCGAACACCGCGAGCTTGCGATGCTCTTCCAGCGGCGTCGGTGCGGCGAGACGATCTGCGGCCATTGGCTTACCCTCCCTTGACGGCCTTGACGATCTTTTGCGCGGCATCGTCGAGATCGTCCGCCGACAGCACGTTGAGGCCACTTTCACGGATGATCTTCTTGCCGGCCTCGACATTGGTGCCTTCCAGCCGGACCACCAGCGGCACCTTGAGGCCGACTTCCTTCACCGCGGCCACCACGCCTTCGGCGATGATGTCGCACTTCATGATGCCGCCGAAGATGTTGACCAGAATACCCTTCACATTGGAATCGGCGGTGATGATCTTGAAGGCGGCCGCGACCTTTTCCTTGTTGGCGCCGCCGCCGACGTCGAGGAAGTTCGCGGGCTCCATGCCGTAAAGCTTGATGATGTCCATGGTCGCCATGGCAAGGCCGGCGCCGTTGACCATGCAGCCGATGGCGCCCTCGAGCGCAACGTAGTTGAGGTCGTATTTGGAAGCCTCGATTTCCTTGGCGTCTTCCTCGGTCTCGTCGCGAAGCGCCGCGACCTCGGGATGGCGAAACAGCGCGTTGTCGTCGAACGAAACCTTGGCGTCGAGGACGCGCAACTGGCCCTGCTTGGTGACCACCAGCGGATTGATCTCCAGCATCGCCATGTCCTTGACGGTGAAGGCGTTGTAGAGCTGCGTCACCAGTCTTTCGGCCTGCTTGGCGAGATCGCCGGACAATTTCAGCGCCTTCGCAACCGTGCGGCCGTGATGGGACATGATGCCGGTCGCGGGATCGACCGAGAAGCTGACGATTTTTTCAGGGCTAGTGTGCGCGACGTCTTCGATATTGACGCCGCCTTCGGTCGACACCACGAACGACACTTCGGAGGTTTCGCGGTTGACCAGGATCGAAAGATAAAACTCCTTGTCGATGTCGGAGCCTTCCTCGATGTAGAGCCGGTTTACCTGCTTGCCGTGTGGACCGGTCTGCACGGTGACCAGGGTTGCCCCCAACATCTGCTTGGCGAATTCATTGGCCTCGGCGACTGACTTGGCGATGCGGACGCCGCCCTTGTCACCCGCGGAGGCTTCCTTGAACTTGCCCTTGCCGCGGCCGCCTGCGTGAATCTGGCTTTTCACCACCCAGACCGGGCCGGGAAGTGTCTTCGCCGCGACGTCGGAATCGGCGGCCCGCAGAACCGGCACGCCCTTCGAGATCGCCACCCCGAACTCGTTCAGCAGTGCCTTGGCCTGGTATTCATGGATGTTCATGTAGACGTTCCCCGAATCCTCATCCGCTTAAATCGGCAGCGCTATCCGTTTTGCTGTTGGTATACCATATGCCACGCCTAGCGCAAATACAAAACCTGTTTGATTTCATAGCGTTAGCGGCACTCCGATGTCGGGTCCGCGTCCGTCGGCGGCGAACCCGCAAAATTCGAGCGGCTGAGGATCGGTTGGCCCCGACCCATCAGCCGATCATCTTGACGCGATCAGCGGCCGAGCAGATCGGGCGCGATCTTCTTGCATGCATCGACGAGCCCCTGCACGGCGGCGACCGACTTGTCGAAGGCCTCGCGGTCCTTGCCGGTGAGTTCGATCTCGACAATGCGTTCGACACCCTTCGACCCGATCACGACGGGTACGCCGACATACATGTCCCGCACGCTGTATTCGCCGTTGAGGTAGGCGGCGCAGGGCAGCACGCGCTTCTTGTCCTTCAGATAACTCTCCGCCATCGCGATCGCGGAAGCCGCCGGCGCGTAGAACGCCGAACCGGTCTTCAACAGGTTGACGATCTCGGCGCCGCCATTGCGGGTGCGATCGACGATCTCGTCGATCCGCGCCTGCGAGGTCCAGCCCATCTTGACGAGATCGGGCAGCGGAATGCCGGCCACCGTGGAGTAGCGCACCAGCGGCACCATGGTGTCGCCATGGCCCCCCAGCACGAAGGCGGTGACGTCTTCGACCGAGACGTTGAATTCATCGGCGAGGAAATAGCGGAAGCGCGAGGAATCCAGCACCCCCGCCATGCCCACCACCTTCTTGTGCGGCAGGTTGGAGGCCTTCTGCAGCGCCCACACCATGGCGTCGAGCGGGTTGGTGATGCAGATGACGAAAGCATCGGGGGCGTATTTCTTGATGCCGGCGCCGACCTGTTCCATCACCTTGAGATTGATGGAGAGGAGATCGTCGCGGCTCATGCCGGGCTTGCGCGGTACGCCGGCGGTGACGATGCAGACCCTGGCGTTGTCGAGCGCCTCATAGGAATTGGCGCCGGTGAAATGCGCGTCGAACCCGTCCACGGGCGAGGACTGCGCGATATCGAGGGATTTGCCCTGCGGCACGCCCTCGGCGATGTCGAACAACACGACGTCGCCCAGTTCCTTCAGGCCGATGAGGTGGGCCAGTGTTCCGCCGATCTGGCCGGAGCCAATCAAAGCAATTTTGTCGCGCGCCATGGGAAATCTGTCCTTTGAACGTACGGAGGTGGAAGGAAGGAAAGTTTGACTGGCTGGTTATCCCTTTCGACCGACCCGTTCAAGCCGGGGCATGCTCAATTGTCGGTCTTGCCTCGATTTCGATCAACCACAACATTCGTCATTTCGGGGCGCGCGAAGCGCGAACCCGAAATCTCGAGATTCCGGGTCTAGTCCTTCGGACCATCCCGGAATGACGTGCTAGGTCTCCACCAACCCCGTACTCGCGCCGCTGGCCGCGGAATCCTTATGTCCGTGCGGCAGCGCCAGATAGGATTCGGAGCTCATCTCGATCAGCCGCGACGAGGTCCGCTTGAACTCGTTCGCCTCATTGCCCTCGGTTGCGACATACAACGAGAGCGGATCGGCCTCCGCGGAGGCCATCAGCTTCACGCCATTGTCGTATAGCGTGTCGATCAGGGTGATGAACCGCTTGGCGGCGTTTCGCTCGGCATAATCCATCACCGGAATGCGGTCGATCATGATGGTGTGATAGTCGCGCGCGAGCCGAAGGTAGTCAGATGCAGCAAGCGGCTTTTCGCAAATATCCGGGAAGGAAAATCGCGCGACGCCATGTGCCGAACAAGGGACACGCAGGACGCGGCCCTTGATCGAAATATCGCGCGGCCTCCAGGGCGCATTGCCAGTCATGCTGACCCAGGCCTTGTCGAGCGCGGCCGCGGCGGCAGCGTCCGCCGGCACCAACCACATCTTGACGCCGGCGAGCTTTTCCAGCCGGAAATCGGTGCGGGCGTCGAGCCGCAACACTTCCATGTGTGCATTTATCTGAGCGATGAACGGAATAAACAGCGACCGGTTCAGGCCACCTTTATAGAGATCGTCGGGCGCGACATTGGATGTCGCAACCACCACGGTGCCGAGTTCGAACAGCCGGGCGAACAGCCGCCCCAGGATCATGGCATCGGCAATGTCGGTGACGTGGAATTCGTCAAAGCATAACAGCCAGGCCTGGTCGAAAATCGCGGCGGCGGTGAGCGCGATCACGTCGCCGTCAGCAATCTCGCCGCGCGCGATGTTCTGGCGATAGCCGTAGATCCGCTCGTGCACCTCGGCCATGAATTCGTGGAAATGGGCGCGCCGCTTGTGTTCGACCGTGCTGGCTTGAAAAAACAGATCCATCAGCATGGTCTTGCCGCGCCCGACCTCGCCGTGAACGTAGAGACCGCGCGGCGGCGCATCGTCCTTGTCGGCAAACAGCCGGCCAAGCAGGCCCTGCTTGCGCAGCGGCTTGTAGCGCGAAAGCCGCTGCTCGAGATCGGCAAAGGCTTCCGCGACCTCTTGTTGCGCGGCGTCGGGCTCGATCGCGCCGGAGGCGACGAGAACCTGATAATGGGCGCGGAACGAGGCGGAGGGGGGAGACAGCATGGCCCATCTTACCGCCTGAAGCTTACGAAAATTGCAAGCCGGGATTTAGGGCAAGGGGGTGTGCAAAACCGCGCGGTAGACCCCATAGATCGTCATCCCCGCGAAAGCGGGGATCCGGTACGCCGCGGCTTATCGATTCAGAAACCAACAGCTCTGGAATACTGGATCGCCCGGTAAAGCCGGGCGATGACGGCTGTAAATGCGGCCAACGCCACTACGGTCGCGCGCTCAGAGCGTAGGAATCCTCAACCACATAGGGCCCGCCGCCGGTCGAGGCGCGCGAGGAAAACAGCACGAAGCGCGAGGCCGTAAAAACCCGGGTCGGGAAATAGCCGCGCACGGACAGATAGTCCGCCACATCCTGGGTGGAGGCGTCGCGCAGCCGCGCCAGCGTTACATGCGGGGTGAATTTGCGGCCCTCCGGATTAAGCCCGATGCGCTGCATCAGCCGCTCAAGTTCGGCCTGAAGCTCGATCAGCGGCCGGCTCGGCGCGATATTGGCGACCACCGCACGCGGCTTTTTCCCACCGAAACTGGAGAGGCCCCGCACGGCCACCTCAAACGGCTTGCGATTGACCCGAAACAGCATCGAGGCGATTTCGTTGGCCGCCACGCCGTCGATATCGCCGATGAAGCGCAGGGTAACGTGATAATTTTCGGGGTCGATCCAGCGGGCGCCTGGCAGGCCGCCACGCAATGAGGAAAGGGTCTGACCGATCTCGGCCGGAATTTCCAGTCCCGTGAACAAACGCGGCATCGCAAGACTCCCGATGCTGAGGCACGATCTTACGGAAAGATCGCGCCCTGTAACAAGGCCCGGCAACGAATCACCGATGCCAATTTTTACCGTAGTTATGTGACTCTGCGAAGCATCTCGCGTTAACACATCGGAAAGGGCTCGCAAATCCATCGCGTTAGGGTTATCGCCGCCGGTTTTTTCAACTCGGCTGCCTCGATATCGCGCCGAGAAATGCCTCAACGGTGGGCAGGATTTTTTGGACGATGACGTCGACGCCTTCGGCGGTCGGATGCATGCCGTCTGCCTGATTGAGCTTTGCGTCGGTGGCGACGCCATCGAGGAAGAACGGATAAAGAGTTACGTCTGAGGATTTGGCGAGATCGGGATAGATCGCATTGAAACGGGCTGCATAATCACTGCCGTAATTCGGCGGGGCCAGCATCCCGCACAACAGCACCGCAATTCCACGCGCCTTCAACCGCGCCAAAATATCCGTCAGCGCGGCGCGGGTGACCGAGGGATCGGTACCGCGCAGCGCATCATTGGCGCCGAGTTCGACGATCACGGCCTGCGTCCCCTCGGGCACCGACCAATCGAGCCGGTCACGGCCGCCGGAAGAGGTGTCGCCGGACACCCCGGCGTTGATCATATCGACTTCTATCCCTTTGGTTTTCAAGGCTTTTTGTAGCTTCGCCGGAAACGCATCAGCGCCGGGAAGACCATGTCCGGCGGTCAGCGAATCACCCAGAACAACCACTTTGATCGGCCCTGTCTCGACCGCCGCCGAGGTCTGCACGAAGGCCGGTTCCGACCCCAGCAGCGCGAGGCCAAACACGAGCATGTGCACGAACTTGCCTGACAACCTCTCGACCACGCCAAGGGAAGTACCATATGACCGAGCCATGGACAGTCTCATCGAACCCTCTTCATTGGCCGGCATTGCGCCGGACACCATTTCCATCTCGAACGTCAATCTCTCGCTCGGTTCGGGCGCCGCACGTGTCCACATTCTAAAGGACATCAGCCTGCGCGTCGCATCGGGCGAGGCCATCGGTCTGATCGGACCGTCAGGTTCGGGAAAATCCACTCTTCTGATGGTGATGGCGGGATTGGAACGACCTGACAGCGGAGAGGTGGTGGTCAACGGCACCCCTTTCAATGCCCTCGACGAAGATGCACTGGCGCGCTTTCGCGGCCGCCAGGTCGGCATCGTATTCCAGTCGTTCCATCTCATTCCAACCATGACGGCGCTGGAAAACGTCGCGGTGCCGCTGGAGCTGGCCGGCAATCCCGATGCGTCGCGGCGCGCGGCGCAGGAATTGACATCGGTCGGTCTTGGCGACCGGCTGCATCACTATCCCACGCAACTATCGGGCGGCGAGCAGCAGCGCGTCGCGCTCGCCCGGGCGCTCGCGCCCGATCCCGCCATTCTGGTGGCCGACGAGCCCACCGGCAATCTCGATGAGGCCACCGGCAAGCAGATCGTCGATCTGCTCTTCACCAAACATGCCGAGCGCGGCATGACGCTGGTGCTGGTGACCCACGACGCCTCGCTGGCGCAGCGCTGCGATCGCGTGGTGCGGCTGCGTTCGGGCCGGATCGATGGCCAGGTCGCCGAGCGCGACGCCGCTTCATGACGATGGTCTCCGAACCGGTTTTTGACGGCCGCCCGGCGTCGCTTCCCCTGCGCTACGCCTTGCGCGAACTGCGCGGCGGCTTGCGCGGCTTCTACGTTTTCATCGCTTGCATCGCCCTCGGCGTCATGGCGATTGCCGGTGTCGGCTCGGTCGCGGCGAGCCTTGCCGAGGGACTTGCGCACGAGGGCCGCACGCTGCTCGGCGGCGACGTCGCCTTCTCGCTGTTTCAGCGCGAGGCAAAGCCCGATGAAGTTGCATTCCTTCGATCCCGCGGCGACGTCTCCGTCACGGCCTCGCTGCGCGGCATGGCGCGCGCCGACGACGGCCGCCTTGCATTGGTCGAGATCAAGGCCGTGGACGGCACTTACCCGATGCTGGGTGAACTTGCGCTTGAACCGAAAATGCCGCTGACGGATTTGCTGGCCGAACATGACGGCGTATTCGGCGCGGCTGCCGATTCGACCTTGCTGGCCCGGCTCGACCTCAAGCTCGGCGACCACGTCAATGTCGGCAGCGCGACATTTCAGATCCGCAGCATCGACAGTGCCGAGCCGGACAAACTCGCCGGCGGTCTCGGTTTCGGTCCGCGATTCCTGGTCAGCGAGGAGGCGCTTCGCGCCACCAAGCTGCTGCAGCCCGGCAGCCTGGTACGCTGGAACTATCGGGTGAAGCTGCCCGACAACGCAAGCAGCGATCGCAGCGCAGCCAGGCTTGTCGACGATGCGCGAGGCGCGCTGCCCCATGCCGGCTGGGAAATTCGCACCCGCGACAGCGCCTCGCCCCAGCTTGAACGCACCATCAGCCGCTTCACCCAGTTTCTCACGCTGGTCGGCCTTGCCGCGCTATTGGTCGGCGGCGTCGGCGTCGCCAACGCGGTGAAGAGCCATATCGACCGGCGCCGCGATGTGATCGCCACGTTCAAGGCGCTGGGCGCCACCGGCCGCGACGTCTTTGCGATCTATCTCACCCAGGTGATCGTGCTTGCCGTTATCGGCTCGGCGATCGGACTTGCCGCCGGCGCGGCATTGCCGTTCGTCATTGTCGATGTGTTCGGCAAGTTGTTGCCGCTGCCGGTGGTGCCGGCGCTGCATGTCGATGAACTCGCCTTGTCGCTCGTCTATGGCCTTTCGACCGCGCTTGCATTCGCGCTGTGGCCGCTTGGCCGCGTGCATGATGTGCCGGTGGCGGCGTTGTTTCGCGAAGCCGTGATCAGCCTGTGGCATCGCCCGCGCTGGCGTTATCTCGCCTTGATGGCGCTGGTGATCGCGTTTCTGATCGCGATAGTCATCGGGCTCGCCTACGACAAACGCGTTGCGACCGTGTTCGTTGTGTCCTCGATCGCGGTCTTCGCGCTGTTGCGCGGCATCGCCGCCGGCCTGATGGCGCTGGCGCGCCGCCTGCCCCGGACGCAAATCACCATGCTGCGGCTCGCGATCGCGAACATCTACCGGCCCGGCGCATTGACGCCCTCGGTGGTGATGTCGCTGGGTCTGGGTTTGGCGGTGCTGGTCACGATTACGCAGATCGACGGCAATCTGCGGCGGCAATTCCTGGCGGCGCTGCCGGACCGCGCGCCGTCGTTCTATTTCATCGACATTCCCGCCACCGAAGCCGACCGCTTCAGCGCCTTTCTGCGGCAGACCGCGCCGGATTCGACAGTTGAGGAAGTACCGATGCTGCGCGGGCGCATCGTCGCGGCGCGCGGCGTCAGGGCGGAGGATCTCAATCCCTCCACCGACAGCGAATGGGTGTTGCAGAGCGACCGTGGCCTTACCGCCACCGGCGAAATCCCGAAAGGCTCGAAGATCGTCGAAGGCCAATGGTGGGGCGCGGATTATGACGGACCGCCGCTGATCTCGATCGAGAAGAAGATCGCCGACGGCCTCAAGCTCAATATCGGCGACGAAATCGTCGTCAACGTGCTCGGCCGCGACATCTCAGCAACAATTGGAAACATGCGCACGATCGACTGGCAGGGGCTCGGCATCAATTTCGTGCTGGTGTTTTCCCCCAACGCCTTCAAGGGCGCGCCGCACACCCACATCGCCACCTTGACGGAGGCCCACCCGGACTCCACCGGCGACGCGGCGATCGTCAAAAAGGTGGCCGCCGCATTCCCGATGGTCACCAGCGTGCGCGTCCGCGAGGCGCTGGAAACCATCGGCACGGTCGTCACCAATCTTGTGCTCGCGATCCGCGGTGCCAGCGCAATCACCCTGATTTCGGCGGTTCTGGTGCTGGGTGGCGCACTCGCCGCCGGCCATCGCCACCGGGTCTATGATGCGGTCATTCTCAAAACGCTCGGGGCGACCCGGGCCCGGCTGCTTGGCGCTTATGCGCTGGAATATCTGATGATCGGATTTGCCACCGCCGTTTTCGGGGTCATTGCGGGTTCGGTTGCCGCCTGGCTGATCGTGACCCGGCTGATGACCCTGAGCTTCGTCTGGCAGGCCGGCAGCGCCGCCGGCGTGGTGGCGGCGGCCTTGGTGGTCACGGTGGGATTGGGGCTTGCGGGAACGCTGCTGGCCTTGAATCAGAAGCCAGCCGCGGTTTTGAGAAATTTATAATAAATATTTTATTTGGGCGCGGCCCCCATTACCGGTATCCGGCCGCGATTGCCGCGCAGCGACATTCGGCCGCGCATCGCGGCTTGCAGCTGATGTGGTAGTTTCCCACATATCAGCGTAGAGCCGGACGCCGTTTCATGACGCAAAATTAATGTCAGCAACCGGTGGTATCTGGGATAACTTTCGCTGGCGACGCAAAGCATTTGCGCCCCGCCAGACACAACCAACAGGAATTCGACCATGTCGGACCTAGACCGCAACTATGCTTCTCCTTTTGGCCGGGCCGCCGGGCGCGTTGACGCCGCGACCGTCGACGCCGGTCTGCGCGCCTACATGCTGCACGTTTACAATTATATGACCATTGGCCTCGCCATCACCGGCTTCGCCGCGCTCGGCGTCTACAAGGCGGCCGTCACCGCCGACCCCACCGGCGCCGCCGCCAAGATCGGCAGCGCCTTCCTGACGCCCTTCGGCTACGCGATGTTCGTGAGCCCGCTGAAATGGCTGTTCATCCTGGCGCCGCTCGCGATGGTTTTCGTAATCTCCGCCGGCATTAACCGTCTCGCGCCCGCGACCGCGCAGATGCTGTTCTGGGTGTTTTCGGCGCTGATGGGCGTCTCGCTGTCCTCGATCTTCCTGGTGTATACGCACAGCTCGATCGTGCAGGTGTTCTTCATCACGGCGGCCACGTTCGGCGCGCTGAGCCTTTATGGCTATACGACGCGGCGTGACATGACCGGGATGGGATCGTTCCTGATCATGGGCCTGTTCGGCATCATCATCGCGAGCCTGGTCAACCTGTTCATCGGCAGCGGCTTGATGGGTTTCATCATCTCCGTGGTCGGCGTGCTGGTATTCGCGGGCCTCACCGCCTGGGATACCCAGCGGCTGAAGAACGACTACATCTACGGAATCGCCCGGCAGGGCGGCGACGTGGCGGAACGTGCGGCGATCACCGGCGCATTGTCGCTCTATCTGAATTTCATCAACCTCTTCACCCTGCTCTTGCAGCTGCTCGGTCAGCGCGACTGATCGACCCCGCAGGAAGCGGCAAAAGTCTCAAGCCCCGGCCTTGTGGCCGGGGCTTTTCTTTTGCGGTGGGTGAAAATAACCTTTAGCGCATGTCCTCGCTTGAAATCAGACCGGCTGTCGTCGCCGACCTGCCCGCCATCACCGATATCTACGAGCATGCGGTTCGCTTCGGCACCGCGACGTTCGAGCTGGTCCCGCCGGACCTCGCCGAGATGACGCGGCGCTTTGAAACGCTCGTCGACGGCGGCTTCCCCTATTTCGTCGCGGCAATGGAGGGCCGCGTGGTCGGATATGCCTATGCCGCCGCTTACCGGTTACGACCGGCCTATCGTTTCACGGTAGAGGATTCGGTCTATTTGCAGCCCGCGATCCATCGGCGCGGGGTCGGCCGGCAATTGCTGCAACGGCTGATTGCCGAATGCGAGGCGCGCGGCTTCCGCCAGATGATCGCGGTGGTCGGCGATTCCGCCAACGCCGCATCGATCGGCGTGCATTCGAGATGCGGATTTCAGATGATCGGAACCCATCCCAATGTCGGTTTCAAGTTCGGCCGCTGGCTCGACATCGTCATGATGCAGCTTGCGCTCGGCGAGGGTGCGGCGAGCCTGCCGGCGGACGATCGGGCGCCGACGCGGGGCTAGTTTTCTTCCTGCCAAACCACCGCCAGCTTGCGGTCGATTACCAAGAGCACCCGATCCAGTTCATGGCCGCGGCGCAGGATCAATCCGCTCGCCGAAATCACGCTGTAGATCCCCTGCTTGCGCGCAAGCCGCGGGTCTTTCTCGATGCGGTAAATTGGAACCTCGGAGGCGCGGCAAAATATCGAAAACACGGCACGGTCGCGCAAAAAATCGATGGCATAGTCGCGCCATTCGCCATCGGCGACCATCCGCCCGTAGAGGTTCAAGATGCGATTGAGCTCGTGGCGATTGAACGTCACCCGGTTTGGAAAGGCACCCGCAGCGGCAACCCGGGCCGCTGCGCGAGCCTCGCTTGGATCGGTTTCCTCCGATATCGAGCTCATGGCGCTTCTCCTGTCATTTGAACGACATGATTGCGCTGACTGACGTCCGCCGCAAGAGGGCCGTGGCGCGGCCGCCAGGACGGCCCGGCGGCCCTAAGTTCCCTCAAACCGGCGGGTCAACATGTCCGGCGGGAAACATGCCGTCACGGGATCGTTAGCGGAATCATAATACCGCCCCACTTCCGCCAACCGACTGCCCCGCTGGATTGCGAGAAGAATCCATTGCGTTGGCCCGGTCCTTTCGATGCCGGATTCCTCAGCCCCCAGCCCCCCGGGGTCGTCGGGATCGGGCCTATCGCACAAGAGTTTATCCCCATACTGGGCCAACGCGAGTTGGTCCTTTTCTTTTTGGGCCGGGAGAACAGGCTGCGAGTGGTTTTCCCGCAAGCGCCTGATCGCCAAGGCCCATTGGGCCTGGCGGGTGTTCAACACCTGCCGAGACCCCGTCCCACCTTTGAAAAATGAGTAATATCGTCATCCGGTCAGTCGCCCGATTGTCGATCATTGGGTTTTCAAAACAGGGGGGTCGAAGATGCTGAGGTTCACGGCGGCTCTGGTTAGCCTTCTCTTGCCCGCTTTTGCCGGTTTCGGCGTTGCCCGGGCTGACGCGGACGATCTCGCGGGCCGCTGGAGCGTCATCTGGTCCAACACTTCGAAGAACGCCATGTCGCTCGCCAACAAGAACGGACGCTTCTCGGGCACTTACGAAAATGACGACAAGGACTCTTGTACGGTCACCGGCAATTTCCTCGCGTCAAATCAGCATGTGGCGATCCAGATCGTGTGCCCGAAATGGGATATTCGAATGCAGGGGACTGCGTCAAAAGACAGCAAGACCATCCGCGGCAGCTATCAGGCCTATGTGGACGGCGTCGGCAAATTTGTGATGACGAAGCAATAGCGCACCGCCGGACCGATGAAGAGTGGTGGCAGTTGCCGAGAGCAGGCTTGCGTTCGCGTGAAGATCGCGCCTGGAAAAAACGCTAGTGAAGGGCCGTATACGCCGCACCCAACATCGGGCCCGGCCTGTCGCGGCTACCGTCCTGGACAAAGACCGCGGCGGCATCGATCCCTTCGCGGGAAATGTTTTCCAGCGGCACCGTCCAGCTGCCGGCGCTGCCATTCCAGTCGCCGACCTTCAGCACGTTGCGAACCACGTTGTAGTAGGTGAGTTCACGCCCGCGATTCTCGCCGCGACCGATCGATATCGGTACCGCCCTGGAAATCGAACAGATCCATATTTCGCCATGCGTCGCCATCGGGGCCTTGTTGGAGGCCGCCACCGACACCGTAATCTGCTCGCCCGACAGCTTCATCGAAACCGGCACCGACATGACGCCCTCGGCCCTCCGCGTCGCGCCGATCGCGCGTTCGATCCCGGCACGGTCGCTGCCGACCACGTGCGCTGAACCGTTGATGACCACCTGCGGCGTGTAGACATCGCGATCGCCGCGCATCAGCGAATAAGCTTTCTGACGGGCGCTGAAGCGCGCATCCGCCAGCGTATCCTTCCACCCGAGATAGTCCCAGTAGTCGATCGGCAAGCTCAGCGCGATCACCGTAGGGTCCTTGGCGAGTTCGCCGATGATCTTGTCGGCGGGAGGACAGGACGAGCATCCCTGCGACGTGAACAGCTCTATCACCGCGCGGGGCTCCGCAATGGCCGGCCGGATGACTGCCACAATCGCGCAGACGCCCAGGGCGCCGGACCATCGCGAAATAGAATGATAGGCCATCATCGCTGCCATACTGGAACCGAAAATATTCGTTTTGCCGCCGTTAACACTTTTCGCCGTTATACCTAACGGCGCATGAGCCCGCCGGCCTAGGAACAAGTGAAGGCGGACCTTCTTAGGCCGCCTTCAAATCACTCGCTACTCACTTCGAAGTGAGCCGTCGATCACAATTACGCGGCGAGCTTGCGCAAGACGTAATGCAAGATGCCGCCATTCCGATAATAGTCGAGTTCGTCGAGCGTATCGATCCTGCACAGCAGCGAGATACGCTGCAACGAACCGCTGGACGATACGATCTCCGCGGTCAGCTTTTGGCGCGGTTTCAGGTCGCCCTGCAACCCCCGTACTGTTACGGTCTCGTCGCCCTTCAGCCCGATCGACGGCCACGACGCGCCCTCTTCGAAGGTGAGCGGCAGCACACCCATGCCGACAAGGTTGGAGCGATGGATGCGCTCGAAGCTCTGGCAGATCACGGCGCGGACGCCGAGCAGCCGGGTTCCCTTCGCGGCCCAGTCGCGCGACGAGCCGTTGCCGTATTCGGCGCCGGCGAACACCACCAGCGGCACATGCTCGGCCTGATACTTCATCGCCGCGTCGTAAATCGACATCCGCTCGCCGTCGGGCCAATGCTTGGTCAGGCCACCCTCCGGAATGTTGCCGTCGGCGCCCTTCAGCATGAAGTTCTTGATGCGGATATTGGCAAAGGTGCCGCGCATCATGACTTCATGGTTGCCGCGGCGCGTGCCGTACTGGTTGAAGTCGGCCGGGCGCACCTGATGCTCGCTGAGGAATTTCCCGGCCGGAGAGGTTAGCTTGATGGAGCCGGCCGGCGAGATGTGGTCGGTCGTGATCTTGTCGCCGAACATCGCCAGGATCCGCGCATCGACAACATCGGCGATCGGTTCCGGCACCTTCTTCATGCCTTCGAAATAGGGCGGGTTCTGCACATAGGTCGAGCTCATGTTCCAGCGATAGGTCTCGCTCTCGACGGTCTTGATCTTGCGCCAGTTGGTGTCGCCCTTGAATACGTCGGCATAGCGCTTCTTGAAGATGGTCGCGGTCACGAATTTCTTCATCAGCGCGTTGATCTCCTTGGCGGCCGGCCAGATATCCTTCAGATACACCGGCTTGCCGTCCTTGCCGGTGCCGATCGGTTCGGCCACAAGATCCTTGGTGACCGTTCCGGCGAGCGCGTAGGCGACGACCAATGGCGGCGAGGCGAGATAATTCGCCTGCACGTCCGGGCTGACGCGGCCCTCGAAATTGCGGTTACCCGACAGCACCGCGGCGGCAACGATTCCATTGTCGTTGATCGATTTCGAGATTTCTTCCGGCAACGGGCCGGAATTGCCGATGCAAGTGGTGCAGCCGAAGCCGACCAGGTTGAAGCCCACCTTATCGAGATCGCTCTGCAATCCCGAATTGGCCAGATATTCGGCGACGACCTGGCTGCCGGGTGCAAGCGACGTCTTGACCCAGGGCTTTGCCTTCAACCCCTTGGCCGCCGCATTGCGCGCGAGCAGCCCCGCGCCGATCAGCACGCTCGGATTGGAGGTGTTGGTGCAGGAAGTGATCGCCGCGATGACGACGTCGCCATGACCGAGATCGAAGTTGCGGTTCGCGACCGCGTAGCGCTTCGAGGCATCCGCGGCCTTCTTGTACTCGCTTGCCATCGCAGCCGCGAAACCTTCCGCCACCGCCGGCAATGCCACGCGGCCTTCGGGACGCTTCGGTCCGGCCATCGACGGCACCACGTCGGCAAGATCGAGCGTCAGCGTCGTCGTGAAGACCGGGTCCGCCGACTTCGCGGTTCGGAACAGGCCCTGCGCCTTGGCATAGGCCGATACCAGCGCGACGCGGTCGGCCTTGCGGCCCGAGGTCTTGAGGTAATCGATGGTCGCGGCGTCGACCGGAAAGAAGCCGCAAGTCGCGCCATATTCCGGCGCCATATTGCCGATGGTCGCCTTGTCCGCGACCGACAGGTGGTCGAGACCGGGGCCGAAAAACTCCACGAATTTTCCGACCACGCCCTGCTTGCGCAGCATCTGCGTCACCGTCAGCACCAGGTCGGTGGCGGTAACGCCTTCCTTGAGCTGGCCCTTGAGCTTGAAGCCGACCACTTCCGGCAGCAGCATCGACAGCGGCTGGCCCAGCATGCAGGCTTCCGCCTCGATGCCGCCGACGCCCCAGCCGAGCACGGCAAGACCATTGACCATGGTGGTGTGCGAATCGGTGCCGACCAGCGAATCCGGATAAGCGACCTCGAAGGTGCCGGTCTTCTTGCCGACCGTCATCTTCTCTTTCCTGGTCCATACCGTCTGCGCGAGATATTCGAGATTGACCTGGTGGCAGATGCCGGTGCCGGGCGGCACCACGGAGAAATTCGAAAACGCCTTCTGACCCCATTTCAGGAATTCGTAGCGCTCCTGATTCTGCTTGTATTCCTCGACGACATTCTTGCCGAACGCCTTGTTGTCTCCAAAGAAGTTGACGATCACCGAGTGGTCGATGACGAGATCGACAGGCACCAGCGGATTGATCTTCTCGGCGTCGCCGCCGAGCGCCTGCATCGCATTGCGCATCGCCGCGAGATCGACCACCGCGGGCACGCCGGTGAAATCCTGCATCAAGACCCGCGCCGGGCGGAACGCGATCTCATGCTCGAGCGCGCGTTTCTTCAGCCATTTCGAAACAGCGAGAATGTTGTCCTTCTTGACGGTGCGGCCGTCTTCGTTGCGCAGGAGGTTTTCCAGCAGCACCTTCATGGAATAGGGAAGTCTGGCGATTCCCTTCAGACCATTTTTCTCGGCAGCGGGCAGGCTGTAATAGACATAGGTTTTGCCGCCGACCTTGAGGGTTTTTTGGCATTTGAAGCTGTCGAGAGAGATCATGTGAGGCAATCCCAAATTGTCAGTTCTACCCGGCAAGGGTATTATAACACCGGATAAGAGGGTTGGCCGATAGGCTTGCAGCTGCGGATTGTGTGCTGCATCAAGTTCCGGCTTATAGAATCTTTCACCAAGCACCGCCACACCGGCATGCGGTTCGCAGCAATGCGCTACCCATTAATTCTGATGCGGTACCCCTGGTTTCCAGAGGGCTGTAAAGGGGCAAGATGCGGCTCTCAGGACGCGATGTCAGTTGTGTGCGGGGCGGCCGGGAGGTTTTTTCCGGCCTTGGTTTCGAGGTTGCCTCGGGTGAAGCGCTCGCCGTGGTCGGCCCCAACGGATCGGGCAAAACCTCGTTGTTGCGCCTGGTCGCGGGCCTGCTGACGCCATCCCGCGGATCGATCCATCTGGAAGGCGGCGAGGCCGAACTGACGCTGCCCGAGCAATCGCATTATCTCGGCCACCGCGACGCCGTCAAGCCGGCCTTGAGCGTTGCAGAAAACCTCTGGTTCTGGCGGGATTTCCTCGGCGGCACGGTATTCAATCCGGCGGAGACCCTTGCCGTCGTCGAACTCGATCACGCCGCGCGGTTGCCGGCCGCATTTCTCTCGGCAGGACAGCGGCGAAGGCTCTCGATCGCCCGCTTGCTGGCCGTGAGGCGGCCGGTCTGGCTGCTCGACGAGCCGACCAGCGCGCTGGACGCAAGCGGACAAATCATGTTCACCACGCTGATGGGCGATCACCTGTCGCGCGGCGGCCTGATCATTGCCGCCACCCATACGCCGCTGGGAATTGCGGCGCGCAGCTTGCGAATCGGAGACGCGACGTGACCGCGCTTGCCGCACTGATCCGCAGGGACATCAAGATCGCGCTTCGCGTCGGCGGCGGCGCCTTGATCGGCGTACTGTTCTTTCTCACCGTCGTGGTACTGATGCCGTTCGCGGTCGGGCCCGACCTTGCGCTGCTGACACGGCTTGGGCCTGCGATCCTCTGGCTCGGCGCGCTGCTGGCAAGCCTGTTGACGCTTGACCGTCTATTCATGGCCGATCACGAAGACGGCTCGCTCGATCTGATCGTGATGGGCCGGACGCCGCTGGAACTGGCATGCGCGGCGAAAGCGCTGGCCCATTGGCTCGCCGCGGGACTGCCGCTTGTGATCGCGACCCCGGTGCTGGGACTATTGCTCAATCTCGATGCCGCGGCGACATCGGCCGTCGCGCTGACGCTGCTGGCCGGCACGCCGGCGCTGACATTTACCGGCATGATCGGCGCGGCGCTTGCCGTGACGCTGCATCGCGGCGGCCTTCTGCTCGCGGTACTGGTGCTGCCGCTATCGATTCCCGTTCTGATCTTTGGTGTGGCGGCCTCGCAAGCCGCGATCATGGAACCCTTGTCGTTTGGCGCGCCGTTCTCGATCCTGTGCGCATTGTCGCTGGTCAGCTTTGTCATTGGGCCGTTCGCGGCGGCAGCGAGCCTGCGATACGGATTGGACTGACCAGGCATGATCTTAAAAAAATGGAATCCGGCTTTTGGATAGGATCATGCCCAACTTGATGCCGATCAACTCTCGCTGAGAACCTTCATGCTGATTGCCTGCGACGGCCGCGACCATTAACAGGATGTCATGACGCTGATCGATCTTGCCAATCCCACCCGGTTCCTGTCCCTGACCACGCGCCTGTTGCCGTGGCTTGCGACGGCGACCGTCGTCCTGCTCGCGATCGGGCTCTACCAGTCGGCGATGGCGCCCGACGACTATCAGCAGGGCGCCACCGTGAAGATCATGTTCATTCACGTGCCGAATGCGTGGCTGGCGATGTTCGTCTGGGGCGTGATGAGTGTGGCTGCGTTGGGCACGCTGGTGTGGCGGCATCCGCTGGCGGACGTCGCCGCCAAAGCCGCCGCCCCGATCGGCGCGGCATTTACGTTTCTCGCGCTGGTGACCGGCTCGCTATGGGGCCGGCCGATGTGGGGCACCTATTGGGAATGGGATGCGCGGCTTACCTCGGTGCTGATCCTGTTTCTGATGTATCTCGGCTTGATCGCGCTGTGGCGCGCGGTGGAAGACCCCTCGCGCGCAGCGCGCGCCGCCGCGATCCTGACGCTGGTCGGCGCCATCAATCTTCCGATCATCAAATTCTCGGTCGACTGGTGGAACACGCTGCATCAGCCGGCGTCGGTGATGCGAATGGGCGGACCGTCGCTCGACCGCGCCTTCCTGATTCCGCTTCTGGTGATGGCGGTGGCGTTTTCGCTGTTGTTCCTCACCCTGCATCTGGCAGCGATGCGCAACGAGATCCTGCGCCGCCGGGTGCGCGCGCTGCAATTGATCCAGGCGCAAGCCGGTCAGCGTTCGGCGTGAACGCGATGTCGCTTGGCCCCTACGCGGACTTCATCGTAACCTCCTATTTGCTGGTGGCAGCGATCGTGGTGTTGCTGATCGCCTGGATCGGAATCGACTATCGCCGCCAGAAGCGAATTCTGAGCGAACTCGAAGCCGGAGGCGCCGTCAGGCGCTCCGGCCGCAGTGCGACGGACATGAGATGAGCGAACCCTCGGCAACCAATTCTGCGCCGCGAACCTCGCGCTGGCTGATGGCGCTGCCGCTGGTCGCCTTCGCTTGCCTCGTCGCGATCTTCTGGTTCCGGCTCGGCAACGGCGACCCGTCGCGAATTCCGTCGGCCCTGATCGGCCATCCGGCGCCGCAAACCGTGCTGCCGGCGCTGGAGGGGCTCGTCAATAATGGCGCGCAGGTGCCTGGGCTCGATCCTTCCGCTTTCAAGGGCAAGGTCAGCGTCGTCAACGTCTGGGCGTCGTGGTGCGTGCCGTGCCACGACGAGGCGCCGCTTCTGACCGAACTCGGCCATGACAGCCGGTTGCAGATCGTCGGCATCAACTACAAGGATTCCCCAGACAACGCCCGGCGCTTTCTCGGCCGCTATGGCAATCCGTTCGGCATTGTCGGCGTCGATAGCAACGGCCGCGCCTCGATCGAATGGGGGGTCTATGGCGTGCCGGAGACCTTCGTCGTCGGGCGCGAAGGCACCATCGTGTACAAACTGGTCGGCCCGGTCACGGCGGAAAATATCAACACCGTGCTAAGAGCCGAGATCGACAAGGCGCTGAAAGCGGGATCGTGAGGACGTCAGCAGCGGACGCGCGACGGCTCACGTTCCCCGGATGCTGCGCAGCGCGTTAGCGGTGCGCTGCTGATCCGGGGGCGATGCAGCCTCACGAGAGATGGGTCCCGGCTCTGCGGTGCAGCGTCAAGAACGCTGCGCCGCGTCCGGGACACGCCACTCACCCCTTGCTCACATCTCCTTCCGCCGCCTCGCTCGCCTCCAGCGAGGCCGGATCGAGATGGTAGCGCTTGATCAGCGGCATCTGGGTGACCGCGAAAATCATCGTCAGCGGGATCGCGCCGAATGCCTTGAACGCAACCCAGAAATCGGTGGTCTGGGTGCGCCAGATCATCTCGTTCAGGACCGCCATTGCGAGAAAGAAAAGGGTCCAGCGCAGGGTGAGGATGCGCCAGCCTTGCGGGGTGAGATTGAACATCTGATCGAACATGATGGCGATGAAGGAACGGCCGAACAGCAAGCCGCCGCCCAGAACCAAGGCGAACAGGCCATAGATAATGGTGGGCTTGACCTTGATGAAGGTCTCATCATGCAAAACAAGCGTGAGCGTGCCGAACACGATGACGACGACACCGGTGACCAGCGCCATCAGCGGCACGTGCCGCGTCACCAGATAAGAAGCGATCATGGCAACAACGATCGCCACCATAAAGGCGCCGGTCGCGACGAACAGATGAAACTTGGCGTTCGTGACAAAGAACACCATAAGCGGGCCGAGTTCGGTAGCGAGCTTGAACAGTGGATGCGGCCGGGTCTTGTCCATTATCGGTCCATTAGCTTGTGTCGTTCTCATCCTTCGAGACGGCGCTTCGCGCCTCCTCAGGATGAGGGCTTCGTGTGTATCTCCCTCATCCTGAGGAGCGGCGCAGCCGCGTCTCGAAGGATGATGCCTACTCTATCCCGGCGATTGCCAACGCAAAATCCCGTGCGGTGAAGGGCGCGAGATCATCGATGCCCTCGCCGACGCCGATGAAGTGCACCGGCAGCTTATGCTTCTCCGCCAACGCCACCAGGATGCCGCCCCGCGCGGTGCCGTCGAGCTTTGTCATGACGAGCCCGGTGACGCCAGCCGTACGGTAAAACGCCTCGACCTGCGACAGCGCATTTTGTCCCACCGTAGCGTCGAGCACCAGCAGCACCGCGTGCGGCGCTGTGCTATCGACCTTGCGGATGACGCGAACCACCTTTTCCAGCTCATTCATCAATTCCGCCTTGTTCTGCAGCCGGCCTGCGGTATCGACCAGGAGCACGTCGAGCTTTCCGTCCCGCGCCGCCGACAGCGCGTTGAAGGCAAGGCTTGCGGAATCCGACCCTTGCGCTCCGGCGATGACCGGCGATCTGGTGCGTTCGCCCCAGACTTTCAATTGTTCGATCGCGGCCGCTCGAAAAGTGTCGCCGGCCGCCAGCATCACCTTGCGGCCTTCGGCTGAGAATTTTGCCGCCAGCTTGCCGATGGTCGTGGTCTTGCCGGAGCCGTTGACGCCGACCACGAGGATGACGAACGGCTTTCTTGTCTCATCGATGACAAGCGGCCTTGCCACCGGCGCAAGCACTTTTTCGACCTCGGTCGCGACCACGGTTTTCACGTCATCCGCCGTGATCGACTTGTCATAGCGGCCGACGCCCACGGCGGCAGCGATGCGCGCCGCGACTTCGGTGCCGAGATCGGCGCGAAGCAGCACGTCCTCGATGTCCTCGAGCATCGCGCGGTCGAGCTTGCGCTTGGTGACGAGATCGGCCACCGCTGCTCCAAGCGAGTTCGACGTGCGCTTCAGGCCGCCGGATAGCCGCCGCCACCAGCTCAGTTTTGTCTTTTCCGGAGTGGTATCGTTCATATCCAGTGTCCAGCGCAGGAAGCGTGTGTTAGCGGTTTCGGGCCATGAGCGAAAGTCTTGACCGCACCATCGAAGTTCCCGAATTGACTGCGGAGGAAATCCAGGCCCGCGTGCTCCATCGCGACGGTTTGATGCTGGTGATCGACAAGCCCGCCGGCCTGCCGGTGCATCGCGGCCCCAAGGGCGGGGCCAATCTGGAATCCTCCTTCGACGGCTTGCGATTCGGCCTGCCGCGCCCGCCGGTTCTGGCGCATCGGCTCGACAAGGATACCTCCGGCTGTCTCGTGCTCGGGCGCCATCGCAAGGCAACGGCATCGCTCGGTCTGTTGTTCAAGCATGGCAAGATTGCAAAGACCTATTGGGCGGTCGTCGAAGGCGGCCCGGCCGGGGACGAAGGCACCATCGACCTGCCGCTCGGCCGCCTCAACGCCGAGCGCGGCTGGTGGCAGAAGCCTGACCCGGAAGGACAGTCGGCCGTTACCAACTGGAAGGTGATGGGGCGCGGCGGCGGCTTGACATGGCTTGCCCTCGAACCCGTCACCGGCCGTACCCATCAATTGCGCGTGCATTCGGCCGCGATGGGCTGGCCGATCGTCGGCGACAACATCTATGGAAACGGTCCGAGATTCGGCGAGCCGCGCCTGCATCTGCATTCCCGCGAGATCGTGATCCCCATTTCGAAGAACAAGGAGCCGGTGCGCGTGACGGCGCCGGCGCCGCTGCATATGCGGGAACGGTTGAGAGCCTGCGGCTGGAATGGGGAGTGAAAGCCCGCGAGAGCGCGGTACCCTCTACTCGTGATAATCCGCCACCGGGTCGGCGCAACGCGCCACCCGATGACAGGCTCCAACGGATGATCCAGTATTCCAGAGCAGGTCGTAATCGACCTTGAGGCCGCGGCGTACTGGATCGCCCGGTCAAGCCGGGCGATGACGGCTGGTGCGGGGAAACGCAACGGCGCACCTTCACACCGTCAGCCGCGCGCCATCGCTGCCCTTGACGACGAGGCTTCGCACCGCGCCGGGCGTGTCTCCGGTGATCGCGACGGGCAAGAAATGCTCGGTCCGGCCCTGGGCGGCGCCTTCGATCAAGACCTGCCGCGTCGCGCCGATTTCCGACGCCAAGCGGCGCTGCAACGCGGCCTCGCCCGCGGCCCGCAACCGGCTCGCGCGTTGCCGGATTTCATTTCCCGCAACCTGCGGCATTCGCGCCGCCGGCGTGCCGGGGCGCGGCGAGTAGGGAAACACATGCAGGAAGGTCAGGCCGCACTCGCCGACCAAATCCTGCGAGCGGAGAAACATCTCCTCGGTTTCGGTCGGGAAACCCGCGATGATGTCGGCACCCAAGACAATATCCGGCCTCAAGCGCCGCAGCCTGGCGCAGAAATCGATCGCATCTTTGCGGGAATGCCGGCGTTTCATGCGCTTCAAAATCAGATCGTCGCCCGATTGCAGCGACAGATGCAGATGCGGCATCAGCCGCTCTTCGCCGGCGATGACATCGAGCAGGTCGCGATCGACCTCGATCGAATCAACGGAAGAAATCCGCAGCCGCTTCAGCTCTGACACGTGGCGCAAAATTTGTTTGGTCAGTTGGCCGAGCTTCGGCTTGCCCGGCAGGTCCGCGCCATAACTGGTCAGATCGACGCCCGTGAGCACGATCTCGGCATGGCCGCGCTCGACCAGCGCGCGGATTTGGTCAACCACCGCGCCCATCGGCACCGAGCGCGAATTGCCGCGGCCATAGGGGATGATGCAGAAGGTGCAGCGGTGATCGCAGCCGTTCTGCACCTGCACGAACACCCGCGGCAGGCCTTTTTGAAATCCCTGCACCAGATGCGGCGCCATCTCGCGGACCGACATGATGTCAGTAACCGCGATCTTTTTGTCCGCCTCGATACCTGACCCGCCGGTCGTATCGAGCGCCGCACGCGTCTGGCGCCAGGCCTCGCTTCGCATCTTGTCGTCATTGCCGACGACGCGATCGACCTCTTCCATGCCTGCAAACATTTCCGCCTGCGTCTGCGCCGCGCAGCCGGTGACGACGATGCGCAAATGAGGGCGCTCGCGCTTCAGCCTACGGATCGATTGCCGCGCCTGCGCGACAGCCTCATTGGTGACCGCGCAGCTATTGATGATGACGGTGTCGGCAACGCCAGCGCGCTCGGCCTCCACGCGCATCACCTCGGATTCAAAGGCGTTGAGGCGGCAGCCGAAGGTGACGATCTCGACGCTCATGATCTTAACGCGACGGAGGCAAACAGCGCGGGATCGAAGCGGCCTTCATATTCGAAGGTCGCCGTGCCCGTCATCAGCACGTGATCGTCGCGCTCGCGCCACTCGATGGCAAGCTCGCCGCCGGGCAAGGTGATCTGCACGGCGCGATTGGTGCGCTTCAATCGCGCCGCGGCGACCGCGGCGGCGCAGGCCGCCGAGCCACAGGCTTTGGTCAATCCCGCGCCGCGCTCCCAGGTGCGGATCGTGATGTGATCGCGATCGACGACATGGGCGAGCGTGATGTTGGCGCGCTCCGGAAAGATCGGGTGATTTTCCAGAAGCGGCCCGAAGCGGGCGAGATCGTAGGCATCGACGTCCTCGACCCAGAAGATCGCGTGCGGATTGCCCATGCTGACCGCGGACGGCGAATGCAGCACCGGCGCGTCGATCGGGCCGATCTGCAACTCGATGTATCTTGTGTCGCGAAACTCCTCGGCGAGCGGAATATCCTTCCAGCCGAATTTCGGCGGGCCCATGTCCACGGTGTAGAGGTCGCCGGACCGCCAGCAATTCAAGAGGCCCGCTTTGGTCTCGAAGGTGGCCTGGGTCTGGCCGGAGGCCTCGAACAGCCGGTGCGCCACGCAGCGCATGCCGTTGCCGCAGGCGGCGGCTTCCGAGCCGTCATTATTGTAGATGCGGATGAAGGCCTCGGTGCCTGCAAGGCGCGGCGGCTGCAGCACCATCAGCTGGTCATATTGGACCCCCTTGGGCGAAGCCACCGCACGCGCGTCGTCCGGCGTGACGACACCCGGCTTGTCGCGCAAATCGACCACGACGATCTCGTTGCCGATCCCGTTCATTTTGGCAAACATGTGGTTGGCGAGCGCGCTCATGGATGATCCAGACTGGCCACGCGACTTATATGGCCAATGACGGCGGATTGACTAGTACCGCCGATCTGAACTCCCTGCACCGCAAGCGGCGAATTTCGCATCAGCGACTTCAGATCGATAAGCGGGACTAGAAACAATCGACTTGCTGGTACCCCTTTGCTTTCCGAGGTTCGCGCAAAAGGTCTTGCGGCGGAGCACCGGTGAACTTCGGAAAGCGGGGCACCAGTGTGGTGAATCTGTGTCGATGGCCTCAGCCGGGCGGGAAGGCCCATGAAATATCTGCTATGGGACGAAGGGCGAGCCGGCATGGTAGCATGTTCATGGCTCGCCACGGGCTTGCCGACGCCACCCGCGATACCCGAACAATGGCGCGGGTGCTGCTAACGAGGTTATGGAGAATACCTGATGAACCGCCCCCGCCCCTTCCGCCTTGCCCTGGTCGCGTTGGTCCCGGTGGCTGCGGTTTCATTGGGCATCGCCACAGCGCTGGCGCAATCGCCGACGCCCGCGCCTCCCGCGGCCAGCACGCCTGCGCCGGCAAGCCCCGCAACGCCTAGCCCCGTCCCGGCGGCCAGCCCGACACCGTCAGCCAGCCAGACGCCCGCGCCTCCCGCAGCCGCGGCGACCCCTGCGCCAGCGCCGCCGGCACCCGGCTTAGTCCAGAAGGCGGATCCGTTCGGCGAGGAAATCACGCTGACGCCGAAAACCGTGGTCGTCACGAAGGGCACCGCCAACTGGGATACGGCATTCGACACGCTGGTCGAGTCGCTCAAGACCGTGTCGGCGCTGCTCGACAAGCAGGGCATCAAGTCATCGGGCAATTCGATGATCGTCTACACCTCTACCGACGATACCGGGTTCACTTTTCTGGCCGAGATCCCGGTCGAACAAGAGCCGAAGAACCTGCCGAAAGCCATCAGCATGGGCAAATCGCCCGATGGCAAGGCGCTGAAGTTTGTCCATCGCGGATCCTACGAGAATATGGACAACACCTATGAGGCCATCACCAATCACCTCGACGACAAGAAGCTCGAGGCAAAGGACACCTTCATCGAGGAATATATCACCGACCCGCTGAAGACGGCGGAGGACAAGCTGGTGATCAATGTCTACGTGCCGCTGAAATAAAGCCCATGAAAAATCGCATCACTTTGGCGACGATTCTTGCTGCCGCGCTCACGACGGGAACGCTGCCCGCGTGGGCCCAGGCGGAGCCGCCGGCGGCAATTTCCGTCACCGGTGAAGCGCGCATCTCGGTGCCGCCCGATCTGGCGCAGATCGATGCCGGCGTTACCTCGGAAGCCAAGACCGCACGCGAGGCTTCGGAAGCCAACAACGCGGCGATGGGCAAGGTCTTGCTGGCGCTGAAGGGCGCAGATATCGAACAAAAGGATTACCAGACCTCGCGGCTGTCGTTGCAGCCGCAAATCTCGTCGAGCAAAACCAGCGGGCCCCCGGCCATCGTTGGCTACCGCGCCAGCAACCGGGTGACGATCCGGCTGCGCGACATCAGCAAAGTGGCGAACGTCATCGATACGCTGGTGGGCGCCGGCGCGAATGACATCGGCGGCATCAATTTCATGGTGTCGCAGGCGTCCAAACTTCTCGACGAAGCCCGCGAACAGGCGATCGCCGATGCCCGCCGCAAGGCGGAAATCTACGCCAAGGCCGCCGGCGTGACGCTTGGCGCGCCGCTCAGCATTTCCGAGGGTGGGGCGCCAGCTCCGATCGCGTTCAGCAGGATGTCGGCCGGCGTTCCTCAATCCGCGCCGATCGCGCCGGGCGAGGAAATGCTTCATCTCTCCGTAAGCGTATCCTGGGCGATCAAGCCGAAGGAGCAATGAGGTCCCATGTCCCGGACGCGGCGCAGCGCTCTTGCGCTGCGCCGCAGAGCCGGGACCCAAGCGTTTCGGGAAACATGGACCCCGGATCAGCAACGCACCGCTAGCGCGCTGCGCCGCATCCGGGGCACGGCGACTAAATCTCTACCACCTGCCCCGGCTTGAGCGCGACAAAGCGCTCGCGCGGTAGGTTCGCCTCGTCGACCGCCGCGTGCAAGGCCTCGACCGGTGCGTGGATCGCCTCATCCGTCAGTTGAAACGTGCCGTGGTGATGGGCGAGCGCTTGCGCGGCGCCGCAATCGGCCAGCGCCTTGACGGCATCGGAGGGGTTCATGTGCTGATCCCGCATGAACCAGCGCGGCTCATAGGCGCCGATCGGCAGGATCGCGAGTCTGAAGGGCCCATGCGCCTCTGCAACGCGGCGGAAATGCTTGCCCTTGCCGTAACCGGAATCGCAGACGATGTAGAGCTTGCCGGCCGGCGTCTCCAGCACGAAGCTCGCCCACAACGCCTTGTTGCGGTCGAACAGCCCGCGTGCCGACCAATGTCGGGTCGGCACCGGCGTCACCGCGGCGCCGCCGAGGTCGACGCGGTCGTGCCAGTCAAACGCCTCGGCCTTGATCGCGGCATCGGCGCCGCGCATGGTTACATCATTGCCAAGCGGCGTGATTACCCGCGGTGCGAACTTTGCCGTCAACCGCGACAGCGTCGCGACGTCGAGATGATCGTAATGGCCGTGCGACACCAGCACGACGTCGATCTTCGGCAGCGATTCGAACGCGATGCCGGGATCGTTGACGCGCTTCGGCCCGGCCCAGCCGACCGGCGAAGCCCGCATCGACCACACCGGATCGATCAGAATGTTGAGGCCCGCGGTCTGGACCAACCAGCTGGCGTGGCCGACATAGGACAGCCGCGCCTTGGCGCCGTTGACAACTGGCGGCGGAGTGTCGGCGTGCGGGCTCGGCGCCCACTCCGGCCAGGCCTGCCGCTGCCGGTTGCTGCCGAGTTGCCAGCGCAGCAGGTCGACCAGCGATTTCGGCGGCACACCGTCGGGATCGAAGAACTGCGTACCGTCGAAATGATCGGACACCGGCCCG
>Ga0209517_10001211_pt1 | contig 39960 bp, 40 predicted proteins | sample PeaSoiMetSII2010_FD_187695 | JGI IMG/M metagenome (GOLD analysis project Ga0209517, IMG submission 187695) | Peat soil microbial communities from Weissenstadt, Germany - SII-2010 (SPAdes) (version 2) | ecosystem: Environmental > Terrestrial > Soil > Wetlands > Peat | place: Germany...
CGAGGGTGAAAAGGGGGTGGGTCTGCACTACAGAGCTTTTTCACAGCGCCGCCAGCAGATTCCCCAACAAATCGAGGGTTGGCCGGATCAAAAATAATTTTTCAGCGGTCGAATCCGCGAAGTCGGGCTAGCGCCAAAGGTGCAGGTCAGCGGCGCTAACCCGGAGCCGGGGGATGCGTAACCCGGCGCTGACTTGGGTGAACCTACTTAAGGGGCCGCTTGAAATAGAAGACTGTTCCGTCACTTTCGGCGATAAGCACCCAACCCTCTTTGCCGAGGTCGTTCAAAAAGCTCTGCTGGTCGTCTCGCAGTTCCTGTAGACCGCCAGGGGGACGGTGATGCGGTAAGTCTGCCACTTTATACTCCCACTTGGTGGCGTGTGGCGTGGTACAACAACCGGCCAGAAACATAGTGCTGGCCGCGAATATGAGTGTGGTGGGTTTTTTCATGGTTTGGTTGTTTGTCTAATACCAACTTCGGACTAACAATTAATCTACTGACCATCCATGGGGATATTGAGCCGTGGGAACCCAACATGCAACACACTTAAGGTCAGAGTTTTTGTGCGCTCCGTCACCGCCCCATCAACGCAGAAAAAAAACCTTCACCCAATGGCAGGGCCGGACCGCCGTCGCGAGCCTTTGGTCGGGCGCGGGCCGCTCAGCCGCAAGTTTTGTCGATTTCCACCACCTCTTGGTACAGAATCTCGCCATGCGAAGCGGGTCCAAATCGCGCTCCTTTCGGTGGTTGTCACCGTCCTGGTTGTCGCCATCGTGGGCGCGGGCGCGGGGCAATGGCGGAGGCCGAGTGAGCCGACTTACCAAGGTGTCCCTTTGAGAGTGACGCAGTCTTCCGTGTGAGCTGCCGCCTGAAGGCCAGTTAAAAATCCCCCGTCTTCACTGCGTTCTCGGTGCCTCTGTGGTGAAATGCCTTCCCATTTCCCTTCCCGGTCCCCAGCTTCGGGGGGGCTTAGAAGGGCACGTCGTCTTCCTCCGGGGGCGGGGGCTCGGCCTCTGGCGCTCCGCCAGGAGCCGCGGCCGGAGCAGTGGGCGCTTTGGGGCTCTTGGCTTCGACGGGTGCGCCGCTGCCTTCACCGCGATTGGAACTAAGGAAAGAGAAGCTTTCGAGCACCACTTTGAGTTTGCTCTGCTTTTGATGCGTGTTTTTGTCTTCCCATTGGTCGAGCCGCAGGCGGCCCTCGACCAGGAAGGGGTTGCCTTTTTTGAGGTATTGGGCGATCACTTCCGCTTGGCGACCGAAGGCATCCACATCGACAAAGGTCGCCTCTTCCTTCATTTCGCCGCTCTCGGTTTTCCATTTCCGGTTGATGGCCAGGCCGAACTTGGCGATGGCCATGCCGGCAGGGGTGTAGCGCATCTCGGGGTCGCGCGTGAGATTGCCGGCCAGGATAACTTTGTTGAAGTTGGCCATAGGGGGTCCTTTCGCTTAGGCAGAGGCCGGTTTCGGCGCGGGGGCGCGGGTGAACAGCACGCGGAAAACGTCCTCGCTCATCGCAAAGCGATGCTTTAACTGGTCAATGGTGGCAGGCTGGCTCTCGAAAATGACGTTCACGTAGTAGCCGGCGTTGTGCTTTTTGTTTGCCACCCGCATGAACGGCTTCTTCTCCATTTTCTGCACGGTTTCTACTTTGCCGCCCGCCGCCACAATATCGGCGGAAATCTTGTCGATGACATCTTTGATGCCTTCTTCTTTGCCCGCCGTGTCCAGTATGAACAAGCCTTCGTATCGTTTCACTGCTTCTTTCCTTCGTTTGCCGGGCCGCCAACAGCCCCGTTAAACTGACTCATCGCTTTTTGTATTCCAGCCTCCAACCAGCATTCTGCCTGGTCAGACGCCACGGCTATTACTCTATCGGCCAGCGCCGCTTCCGTCGAATCAAATCGGCCCAGCACGTAATCCGTGATTTCCCGCGCCCCGTCCTGCCGCCCAATGCCAATGCGCAGGCGGGCATAGTTCCGTGTGCCCAGGTGCTGCTCGATGGACTCGAGGCCGCGGTGGCCGCCGCTGCTCCCGCCGGGGCGCAGACGCAGTTGGCCCAGCGGCAAGTCCGCATCGTCCACCACCACCAGCAGGTGGCTCAGTGGCATACGATAAAATCCCACTACCGCGCCAACCGCTTCCCCGCTCGAGTTCATATACGTTTGGGGCTGGCACAAGAGCACCCGGTGCTCCCCGCGCTCGGCGCGTGCCACACGGGCCTGGAATTTCTTTTCCAACGCCCAGTCCGCTGCCCATCGTTTGGCCAGGCGCGCCACGGCCAGGAAACCGGCATTGTGCCGGGTCTTGGCGTACTCCGCGCCGGGATTGCCCAGACCCACGATGAGATAAAGCTTCTCCATGCGCGGGGCAACGGCGAAAGCCATACCCGGGCCGGCCGGGCAGCCAAATTACTTCTTTTTCTGGCCCGGCTTGGCGCCTTTGGCCTCGGCGGCCGGCGCGGCCTTCTCTGCCCCTTTCGCGGGAGCTTGCTCGCCCGGCTTGGCGGGTGCCTTCTCGGCTCCCTTGACCGCCCCCTTCTCGGCACCCTTGGCGGCGCCCTTCTCGGCTCCTTTGGCCGGGGGTCCTTCTTCTTCCCCTTCCTTCTTCTCCTTGATCATCTCCACCTCGCCTGGAGCCGCGGCTGCCGCTTCGGCTGCTTCGGCCGCCTCTTCCTCTTCGGTGCGCGGCGCCGAAACGGAGATGACCGGGATCGCCTTGTCACCGATGATTTCCGTGCCGGGAGGCGGGGTGATGTCCCCCAAATGGATCGCTTGCCCGATTTTGAGCGCGGTCACATCCACCGTAATGAGTTCCGGCAGGTCCTTGGGCAAACCACGGACCCTGATCTTGAAGAGCACGTGCTCGAGCACGCCACCGTCGGTCTTCACGCCCGCGGCCTCGCCAACGGACTCGACCGGCACCATGATGGCCACCTTCTCGTTTTCGGCGACTTCGTGGAAATCAACGTGGAGGACTTGGCCGCTCAAGGGGTGGTGCTGGACTTCCTGGACCAACGCCAGGCGCTTGGGGCGGGCGTCGTCCTTCACATCCAGGTCCACCAGGAGATTCTCGGACACGGAATGGTGAATCAGGTCGGTAATCTCCTTGGAGTTGAGTTCCAGGTTTTGGGGCTTGGCCTGGCGCCCATAGATGACCGCTGGCACACGGCCGGCGGTGCGTAGCGCTTTGGCCCCGGCCCGCCGGGCTACCACTCGCGGCGCGGCCTTCAGTGATACAGATTTCATGTCGTTAAATCAGGCTCAGCGGCACGCCCTAGCTGGTGCGTCCGCCTTTGAACTCAAACAGCGAAGTGACCGAGGAATTGCTATGAATCCGCTTGATCGCTTCGCCCAAAAGTCCGGCTACCGACAGCGTGGTAATCTTTACCCCGCTAATCGCCGGGCGTAGGACAGTATCAGTTGTAATCAATTCGTCAATAGAGGATTTTCGCAGGCGATCGACGCCCACCTCGTTCAGAATCGCGTGGGAAACGCAGGCCAGGATTTCTTTGGCGCCTTTGTGCTTAAGCAGTTCGGCCGCCGCCGTGAGGGTGCCCGCCGTTTCGGTCAAATCGTCCACTAACAGGGCGTTTTTACCTCGGATTTGGCCGATGACGGCCATGGAATCGACTTCGCTGGCGCTTTTGCGGCGCTTGGCCACAATCGCCAAATCCGCCTCGAGCACCTGCGAATAGGCGTATGCCATTTTCAGTCCCCCCACGTCCGGGCTGACCACGACCAGGTTACTCAGCTTCTTCTTCTTCAAATACTCGTAAGTCACGGGCGCCGCGTAAAGATGATCGACCGGGATATCGAAAAAACCCTGAATCTGCTGCGCATGGAGGTCCATGGTCAGGATGCGGTTGGCCCCAGCGGCCACCAATAGGTTGGCGATGAGTTTGGCGGTGATGGGCACCCGGGGCTGGTCCTTGCGGTCCTGGCGGGCGTAGCCGTAAAAAGGGAGGACAGCCGTGATGCGCGCCGCGCTGGCCCGGCGCAAGGCATCGATCATGATGAACATCTCCATCAAATGATGGTTGGTCGGCGGGCTCGTGGACTGGATCAGGAAGACGTCTTCGCCGCGCACGTTCTCCTCGATTTTCACGAACGTTTCGCCGTCCGGAAAGGGTTTGATGGTCGATTTGCCCAGTTCCATCCCGATCGAAACGCAAATGTCCCTTGCCAAAGGGGGGTTCGAGGTGCCGCAAAAAATCTTCACGATGCGTTATTGGTCAAAATAAAAATCCACCGAAACGGATGGACAAGCGGCGCTAACTCTAACAGGCAGACCCCCTAACGCAAGCCCAATTTCCCGACGGGACCAGCTCGACCAGCTCGACAAGGTAGGGCGCGCCAGGTCCCCCGAAAGCTTTCGGGGCTCCATCCGCGCCGCTTTTGCGCCTCCGAAGCTGCCACCGCCTGCCCCCGTTCGGCGGCGGGCAGGGGACTGCCCGCCCTACCTGACCGCGGTGAGTCCACCGCCCAGGGTAGCAGGGCGCGGCACTCCGTGCGCGCCGTCGTGCGCCCACTGTATAAAGATTTAAATTGCTGGAGCGGCTGCCGGAAGTTGGTCCAACATGGGGGCGTCAATGAAACGCCGGTGTATCATCGCCCCGCCTGCCTTGCGTGCCGCGGGCTGCTCGTGCGCGCTCGCCTGGCTTGCGAACATTACTATGACCGCCTCTTGTTTTGCGGGCGCGCAGCACGGTCTGATGAAATCTGAATTCATTTTCGAGACCGCCCCGTTTCCATCGTGCCATGCTTCGACCATCGCGGAGACGGAACCCGGCGAGTTGGTGGCGGCGTGGTTCGGCGGCACGCGCGAACGGCACCCTGACGTGGGGATCTGGGTTTCGCGCCACGTATCAGGAAAATGGGCTGCTCCCAAGGAGGTCGCCAACGGCGTCCAGTCGCCCACCAACCGCGTTCCCTGCTGGAACCCGGTCCTGTTTCAGCCTCGGTCCGGGCCGCCGCTGCTTTTTTATAAGGTCGGCCCGAGCCCCAGCGATTGGTGGGGGATGCTCATGACTTCGGCGGATGGCGGCCAAACCTGGTCAACCCCGCGCCGGTTGCCCCAGGGCATCCTGGGCCCCATCAAAAACAAGCCGGTGCAACTCGCCAACGGCGACCTCCTCTGCCCGAGCAGCACGGAGCACAACGGCTGGCGCGTCCACTTCGAGCGCACCCGTGACTTGGGCCAGACCTGGGAGGCCACCCCCGTGGTGAATGACAGCAAGGAAATCGGCGCCATTCAGCCCAGTATCCTCTTCCACCCGGGAAATCGGCTTCAGGCGCTGGGCCGGACGAGACAAGGCGCAATTTTTCAAATCTGGTCCGCCGATGGCGGCACGACCTGGGGCAAGATGACCCTCACGTCGCTGCCCAACCCCAATTCGGGCATTGATGCCGTCACCCTGCGCGATGGCCGCCAACTCCTGGTTTATAACCATACAGCCCGGGGCCGCAGTCCCCTCAACGTCGCCGTTTCCAACGACAGTGACCACTGGCAGGCGGCACTGACACTCGAGGACGAGCCCGGAAAGGAATTCTCCTACCCCGCCGTGATCCAAACCAGCGATGGCCTGGTCCACATCACCTACACCTGGAAGCGCGAGCGCATCAAACACACAGTGGTGGACCCGAAGAACCTGGAACTACGCCCATTGTCCTCCCAAGGCGGCTCTTAAATCCTGAACAGCGCCCGATGGTCAAAGTGTGATTTGTCAACTCTTTATGAGCGGGCAGCAAATGGCGCAAATTCTCCATTGGGCATAGCCCGGTTCCGCGCTGCGCGTGCATTGGGACCACGAACCTGGACGAGCGAACGGACCCCTCTCCCCGACCCTCTCCCCTTCGGAAGGGGCGAGGGAGAAGCGTCGCAAGCGTGCGTTGCAGTTTGCCCGGTTCATGGAGAGCCCACCGACGGTCCAGGTGCCTCCGCCGGCACGCCGGAGCGCATCACGAAAGCCATAAAGCCCTGGCGCCGCTTGACCTGAGAGCGGTAACGCGCTAGCCTTGCCGCCCGCAGCCCGGGCAGACCGTGTCGCCGAACTGCAACCAGGAATTCTTTTATCGAAGTGAAAATGAGCAAAGAAAAAGCATCGGCAACCGAGTGCAACACGAGCAACCAAGCCGTGATCGCCTGGGTGGAGGAAATGGCGAAACTCTGCCAGCCCGACCGGATCTTCTGGTGCAACGGCTCGAAGGCGGAGAAGAAGCAACTGACCGCCGAGGCCGTGGCGAAGGGAACTCTGATCAAGCTCGACCAGAAAAAACTTTCGGGCTGCTATTACCATCGCTCGAATCCCAACGACGTGGCGCGGGTCGAGCAATCGACCTTCATCTGCACGCCGACGGCGGAGGAGGCGGGGCCAACCAACAATTGGATGGCGCCGCAGGAAATGTACGCCAAGTTGCGGGGCATGTGCGAGGGAGCCATGAAGGGTCGCACGATGTACGTCATCCCGTACTTAATGGGGCCGCCGGGTTCGCCGCTGACGAAGGTCGGCATCGAGTTGACGGACTCCATTTATGTGGTGTTGAGCATGGGAGTGATGACCCGCATGGGCAACGTGGCTTATCGGCAGTTGGGCGACGGCAAGGAGTTCAACCGGGGCCTGCACTGCATGCTCGATGTGAACCCCGACCGGCGGTACATCGCGCATTTTCCTCAAGACAACGCCCTCATCTCGGTCGGCTCGAATTACGGGGGCAACGTGTTGCTGGGCAAGAAGTGCCTGGCCTTGCGCATCGGCTCGTACCTGGGCCGCCGCGAAGGATGGCTGGCGGAACACATGTTGATCTTGGGCGTTGAATCGCCTAAAGGCGAAAAGACCTACGTGGCGGCCGCTTTCCCGAGCGCGTGCGGCAAAACGAATTTCGCCATGCTCATTCCGCCGGCCCACTTCAAGGGCTGGAAGATTTGGACCGTTGGCGATGACATTGCCTGGATGAAGCCAGGGCTCGACGGGCGGCTTTATGCCATCAATCCCGAAGCCGGCTACTTTGGCGTAGTGCCGGGGACCAATTCCAAGTCAAACCCCAACGCGGTGACGACGATTGCGCGCGATACGATCTACACGAACGTGGCGCTCACCCCGGATTTTGACGTGTGGTGGGAAGGCAAGGACGGCCCCACTCCTAAGGAATGCCTGGACTGGAAGGGCAACCCGTGGACACCTGAGTCTAAGGAAAAGGCGGCGCACCCCAACAGCCGCTTCTGCTCGCCCATGGCCAACAACCCAGCCCTGGCGCCGGAAGCTGACGACCCCAAAGGCGTGCCCATCAGCGCGATTATTTTCGGAGGGCGCCGAGCGGACACCATGCCGCTGCTGTTTCAGGCCTTCAACTGGGCGCATGGTGTTTATGTCGGCGCCACGATGGGATCGGAGATGACGGCGGCGGCCGTGGGCGGTGCGGGGCAGGTCCGCCGAGACCCGATGGCGATGCTGCCGTTTTGCGGCTATCACATGGGCGATTATCTGCGCCATTGGCTCAAGATGCAGAAAGCTCTCACGCATCCGCCCAGGATTTTCAACGTCAATTGGTTTCGCAAGGACGCCCAGGGGCGCTTTCTTTGGCCAGGGTTCGGCGAGAACATGCGCGTGCTGAAGTGGATTGTGGATCGTTGCCACTCGCGCGTCGAGGCGCATGAAACCGCGCTGGGATGGATGCCCAACCTGGAATCGTTCGATCTCGTTGGCTTGAATGGCTTTTCCGACGGCGAGTTCGAGGCGGTGCAGGCCATCAAAGAGAACGAGTGGCACCGCGAGTTGGAAACGCAGGAGGAAATCTTCGCCAAGCTCCGGGCGCACTTGCCCAAAGAATTGGACTTGCAGCGTGAGTCGCTGCAGGCGCGGATTTGACCTTGCGGAGCCCCTAGCCCGGAGATTTCACACTCGTCTCAAAGGTGGGACAGACTGCGGGTAGGGCGACGCTCCAGCGGAGCCGAGGCTTGGTTGCACAAGAGGCTCGGCAGGAGCCTCGCCCTACCGGGGTGTGAAATATCCTGGCGAGCTAGCTGGGCCCAGAGCGCGACTGGGCCGACGCCGTCTGGGCGCTTTCGCGGGTCGTTGCGGCGGCGGTCTGCGCTGAGGAACGAGCCAGATGACGGCCTGGCCCCGGCCCCGCCCGGGCGATCCGATTTTTGCACATCTGATTTTGGTTGCTACAGAGCGGGGATGGCGTAGCTTGCCCATGCAAACGAGAGAAATTGCAGCAACTTTAATCCAATATGAAAACAAAACTGCCGCTTATGCTCGCTGGCGTCCTCAGCTTGGCGTTGTCCCCAGTCTATGGCCAATTCGGAGGCGCCCCGCAAGCGCCCAATTTCAGCGGCGCTATGGGCAAACTTTTCGGCCAAAACCAGAACTTTTCCGCCAACATGGAAATGGAAACCAAAACCGCCACGGGTCAGACCATGACCATGCCAGCGAAGATCGCCGTGCTGGATGGCAAATCGCGTTTTGAAATGGACATGACCCAAGCCAAGGGCGCCAGCATGCCGCCGCAAGCGGCCGCGCAAATGAAAAGCATGGGAATGGACAAAATGATCATGATTTCGCGGCCCGACAAGAAATTGAACTACCTGATTTATCCCAACTTGCACGCCTATGCCGAGACGCCGGTGACCGACCCCGATGCAGCCAAATCTGCCAATGACTTTAAAGTCGAAATGACCGAAGTGGGCAAGGAAACCGTGGCTGGCCATCCGTGTGCCAAGGAAAAAACCGTGGTTACGGACAACGAGGGAAAGACGCACGACGCGACGATTTGGGCCGCGACCGACTTGCACAACTTTCCGGTCAAAATCGAACAAAGCGAGCAGGGCAATGTGGGTGCCATGTTCTTTTCCGACATAAAGCTTAGCAAGCCCGACGCCAGTCTGTTCGAGCCCCCCGCGGGTCTTACGAAGTACGCCAGCCCGCAGGCGTTGATGCAGCAGGAAATGATGAAGCGTTTCAGTACTGGCCAAGGGGTGCCGCCTCGGCCACCTCAGCAATAACTCCCGACGGTTCTGCTGTTCCGAAGGCCCCTCCAGTTAATGACGAATGCCGAAGGACAAAATCCGAAAGAATGACTAAGCCCGAACGACGAATGCAGCGCATCATTGGCGGGGCGGCCTGGGTTTCGTGATTCGGCTCAGCGTCGTAACAGGGGGGCCAAATACCGTCCGGTATAGCTGGCCTGAACTTTAGCAACAGCCTCAGGAGTACCTTGGGCCACGATTTGGCCGCCGGCGTCCCCGCCTTCGGGTCCAAGGTCAATGAGCCAATCGGCCGTCTTGATCACGTCCAGGTTATGCTCGATAACCAGCAGAGTGTTGCCTGTGGCGCGGAGCTTAAAGAGGACCTCAAGCAACTTGGCCACGTCGTGGAAATGCAGGCCGGTGGTGGGCTCGTCAAGAATATACAAAGTGTGGCCTGTGGCCTTGCGGCTGAGTTCGGCGGCCAATTTGATGCGCTGGGCCTCGCCACCGCTCAAGGTCGTGCCCGATTGGCCCAAGCAAATGTAGCCCAACCCGACTTCGGCCAGCGTAAGCAAAGGGTTATAAATCTGCGGCACTGCCCGGAAGAAAGTGACCGCCTCGTCCACCGTCATATCCAGCACGTCGGCGATGTTTTGGCCCTTGTAATTGATTTCCAGCGTTTCACGATTGTAGCGGCGCCCGTTGCAAGCTTCGCAAGTCACGTACACTGGCGGCAGAAAATGCATTTCGATTTTAATCAGCCCGTCGCCCTGGCACTTTTCGCAGCGCCCGCCCTGGACGTTGAAGCTGAACCGGCCGGATTCGTAGCCCCTGATCCGCGCGGCGGGCAACCGGGCGAACAGCTCGCGGATGTGGTTGAACATGCCGGTGTACGTGGCGGGGTTGCTGCGCGGCGTGCGTCCAATCGGCGTCTGATCGATCACGATAACTTTGTCCAACTTTTCGAGACCGCGCAGGGCCCGGTGAGCGCCGGGCCGCTCTTTGGAACCAACGAACTTGCGCAGCAACGCCCGGCGCAGCACGTCGTCCACCAGCGTGCTCTTGCCTGAACCGCTGACGCCCGTCACACAGGTGAGGGTGCCCAGGGGAATCCTTGCATCGATGTGCTTCAGGTTGTTTTCGCTGGCCCCGAGCACTTCCAACCAGCCGCGTTCCGGTGATGGCGGGATGCGATGACGGGGGACGGGGATGGAAAGTTCTCCGGAAAGATACTTGGCGGTAAGTGATTCGGGGTGGGAAAGGATTTCCGCCAGCGTGCCGGCCGCCACCAATTCGCCTCCGCGCACGCCGGCTCCCGGGCCCAGGTCGAGGATGTAATCCGCGTGCCGGATGGTGTCCGCGTCATGCTCGACCACCAGCACGGAATTGCCCAGGTCGCGCAGTCCCGCCAAAGTGCGCAGCAGCTTGTCATTATCACGCTGGTGCAGGCCGATGCTCGGTTCATCAAGGATATAGAGGACGCCGACCAGTCCCGCGCCGATCTGCGTGGCCAGGCGGATGCGTTGCGCCTCGCCCCCGCTCAGCGTGGCGCTCTCGCGATTCAACGTCAGGTACCCCAACCCGACACTTTTGAGAAACCCCAGCCGGGCCCGGATTTCCCTGATGATCTCCTGAGCGATCTTCGCTTGGAATTCAGTGAGCCTGAGCCGGGCGAAGAACGCGTCCGCCTGCTCGACCGATAAGGAACAGACGTCCATGATGGAGAGACCCGGCAGGGGCGGTTTGTCCTCTTTCGTGCCGGCTGCTTTGCGGTTCGTGTTTGGCGATGGTCCGGGCGTGGAGGCGGTTGTTGCGAGGGAAGCAAATTCTGCCACCTCTGGGCCGCCGATGCGCACGGCCAGGATTTCCGGCTTAAGACGCAGGCCTCGACAAACGTCGCAGAACTGCGGACTCATGAAGGCCTTGAGGCGGTTGCGGGTGAATTCGCTTTCGCTTTCGGCGTAGAGACGCTCGAGGTTGGGCAGCACGCCCTCAAACGGGCGGGTGACGATGCAGCTCTGGCCGGCGCGCCAGACCGTGAAGGGGATTGGCGTCTCGCCGGAACCATGCAATAGGACGTGCTTGAATTCCTTGGGCAGGGACTCAAAAGCAGCCTCGAGGCTCTGCCGATAATGAGCGGCCAAGTCTCGCAGTTGGCTTTTGTAGAAACCGGTCATGCGCTTGCCGCCGCGGTGCCAGGGGACGATCGCCCCCTGGAGCAGTGACTTTTCGGGGTCGGGCACAATCAATCCCTCGTCGAAAACCAGCTTTTGCCCCAAACCATGGCAGACGGGGCAGGCCCCGGCGGGGGCGTTGAACGAAAAATGCTTGGGAGTCAGCGGCTCATAGCTTTTGCCCGTGGCCGGACTGAGATTGCGGTTCGAGAGCAACGTCTCCTCCCAGGAATTCACCGGCCTGTACGCCGCCGCCGACTCCCGGTCTGCGCCCGCCTCGCCGCGGATGGCCGTCGCCGTCATCTCGGTGGCGCCGGCCAGCCGGCTCTGGGACTTGGCCGCAATCTCCGGCGCCTGGTGCAATGTGAGCAGCACACCCTCGCCCCACCTAAGCGCGGTTTCGACCGAATCCCCGAGCCGTACGCGGATTTTATCGTCGATGACCAGGCGGTCCACAACGGCTTCGATGGTGTGCTTTTGTTTCGGATCCAGTTTGACGCGGACCCCGTTGGCCAGTTCGAACAATTCACCATCAATGCGAGCGCGCACAAAACCCTCGCGGGCCAATCGCTCGATGACGTCGCGAAACTCGCCTTTTTGCGCACGGACGACCGGGGCCAAAAGCATCACGCGTGTGCGGGGGGGCAGGGAGAGGATTCTGTCCACGATGTCGCTGGTGGACTGGCGGACGATTGGGGTGCCGGTTTCCGGGCAATAGGGCTGCCCAACATGGGCGTAAAGCAGGCGCAAGTAATCGTAGATCTCGGTCGTCGTCGCGATAATCGAGCGGGGGCTTGAGCCGGAGCTGCGCTGTTCAATGGCAATCGCAGGCGACAGACCTTCGATGAAGTCCACCTCGGGCTTTTGCATCTGATCCAGGAACTGCCGGGCGTAGGCTGAAAGCGACTCGACGTACTTGCGCTGGCCCTCGGCGTAGATCGTATCGAAGGCGAGCGAAGACTTACCCGAACCGCTCAAACCAGTGATGACCACCAGCTTGTCGCGCGGGATGGTCAGCGACAGATTCTTGAGGTTATGCTCACGCGCCCCGCCGATCTTGATAACATCTTTGCTCACAGCGCCGAATTGCTCGATTCAACCAACCGAATATCTTAGTGGAAAACCGACCGGTAAGTCAAAGCGGCGGAAATTAGGAAATTAGGGCACTCTGGTGGGCGGCACCGAGCGTGTCTCCGGTCTCTGGAGCGCTTCAGAAGCGGGGACCGGACGCGACGCGACGGCGCTGGTAAGATCTTGGCAATAGTCAGATCGGCCCGGCTGAAGAGGGCCACAAGAAACATCGTGACAACCAGCGCACCGTTGGCCGACGCCAAGGGGTCGCGGATTTGAGTTGTATGCGATCCGAGCTAGGGCACTTGATGGCCGTCGGCGGCCCAGTTGATGTCGGGACGGCCTGGGTCGGCGGCTTTGGAGGGGGTATTCAGGCAGACATAATTATACCTATACCAGCTCGCGTGGCCATCAGCAAAAGTGAGGGAGGAGCCGGCGGTGTGCCGGGAGGAAAAGGCGGTGGTATAGACCTGCGGCTTGCAAATATCGGTCTCTTTCGAGACGGAACCGTAAAAAGGGCTCTCAGCAATAAGCGTCCGACCCTCGGAAAAAAGGACAAATTTTGCCGGACTCGCAATCATGGGCGAGCGGAGATAGAGGACGCTGCTGGGCATCTGATCGAGCGCTTTTGAGTTCATGCCATATTGAAAGGCGATCCGAATATTGACATTGATCAACGGATCGATGATGGCCGTCGGACATCTGAAAATCGTTTTGCCGAGGTTAAAGTTGTCGATTCCGCTGTTGTCGTTCAGGAGGGCCTTGTAATAGTAAAGCGGCTTACTAGCAACATAAGGCGGCAAGCCGTTGAACCAGGCGTCCAAGCCCTCGCGCGGAGCATAGTCGTAGAATTCCGCCACATCCGTCCAGGAAGGGTTGTCCTCGTTGTAGCCGGGAGGCGCTCCGAGGGTGCCATCGGGGATCTTCGTTTGCGGAAAGGTCTGGCTATTGTCGTCCACGTACATGCCCATGGCCAAGCCCCATTGCTTCAGATTGCTGAGGCAGGAGGTGCGTCGGCCCTTCTCTTTGGCTCTGGCCAAGGCGGGCAGCAACATTGCTGCCAGGATAGCGATGATGGCAATGACCACCAGCAGCTCGATTAGCGTGAATCCGCGTCGCTTGTTCAGGTTGCTCATCATTCCTTCTCTCCATCAGGGCACATTCGAACTCAACAGGTCAACCGGCGCGGGGCAAACTGCACCCGCGGGAAACTGCGGGCACACTAGCATGCCGCGAGCGGGAATCGAAGTTACGATTAGGTTACAATCATTATTAAGGCCCCTAATTGAAATTTACGTCCCTGTCACCAAGGCGCCACGAGTTCGTAACACAATTTGCTTAGGGTTCTGCGCTCGAACCGAAAACCATAGCTTAAAATCTGAATCCATGCGCAAAACCATGAAGAGTATCGCTTTAACCGGAGGGTTGGCTGCTTTGCTCACCTCGCCGCTGCAGGCGCAGCTTCTCCCCCCGGGCGAAATCGCCGTCCTTAAAGGCGGGGATAACACCGGCACCTTCAACATCAGCACCGCCCGGGTGCAGCCTTGTTTCGTGCAAGTTTATGACACGGTCACGAACAACCAGGCCGCGCCGCTGGTTTCGGTGGCCTTGCCCACCAATGCCCCGAACGGGATTTGGATCAACGACCACGCCGGTTCGGAGGGTGGTGGCATTTCCCGCTCGAGCACTCGAGAGTTTCTGGCCCTGCAGGGTTACACCGGCAATATCCTAAGCCCCACGGCTAAAAAGCCCTCCTCGGACCCGACGGTTTCGCGCGGTTTGGGCACCCTGGACGCCTTTGGGAACGAACGGGTGCTTTACTCCGATCTGGCCAATTGGTTTGGCCTGCCGCCAGGAGTCACACAGAATAACCCCACCGGCATTGCCACGACCGATGGCACGAATTTTTGGGGCACCGGCAACGTCACCGGGACCAGTGAAGAGGCTGCCGGAACTCTCTTTTGGAACCCGAATGTTTCGCCCACACCCTTGGAGTTGCAGAATTACATCCAAGCCGCCGCCGAAGCCCGCATCATCGGCGGCGTCCTCTACGTTGTCGTGCCGGGCAGCGGCGTCTATAATTTCTTAGACCCTAACAACAACGACGCCCTGGTTCCCTTGCCCTATGACCCGAACGTCCCCAATCCGGTCGAACACATCGTGTTGACCAACCTGTTCCTTAGTTGGGGCAGCACCTTCCAGAATGTCGCCAACTTTGACATGGACCCCGCGGGCACGGTCGCCTACGGGGCGGATGAAACCTATGGGGTGGTTAAATTCGTCAATGCCAATGGTGTATGGCAGCAGGCCCCGTATTTCTTCAGCGCTACTAACATCGGCACGCTGGGACAGGTACCGGGTAACCAGGGGTGCTTCGGCATTTGCGTCGATTTCAGCGGCACCAATCCCATCATCTATGCCACGACCATGGAAAACGGTACTGCGCCAACCAATAATGCCCAGGGCAATCCCAACCAGAACCGGCTGATCCGCATCGTAGATAGTGGTGATCCCGGGAGCAATATGGTAGCCGAAACCCTGGCCAAGGCCGGAACGACGAACGAAACATTCCGTGGCATCGACTTTACGCCCGACTTGCGCCCGCTGATTACATCGGAGCCGGCCGATTACTCGACCACCAACGGCGGCAGCGCCACGTTCAGTGTTACGGCTGATTCCCTCTACCCGCTGACCTATCAATGGCTACAGAACGGAACGAACCTGACGGGTCAGACCGACGCCTCCCTGCCTTTAAGCAACCTCGACACGAGTTACAACGGAGATACCTACCAGGTCGTCGTTGCCAACCAGTACGGCATTGTCACCAGTGCCCCACCGGCGGTCTTGACTGTGACAGCCTTGCCCCAGCCGCCAGTCATTACCAATTCAGCCGCGAACCGCGTCGGCTTTGTCAATGGCACAGTCATCTTTGCGCCCATCGCTCCGGGCGGCACGGAGCCGTTCACCTTCCAATGGTACCAAGGCACGACTCAATTAGTGGACGACGGGGTGAAATACAGCGGCTCAGCCACCTCCTCTCTCACCATCTCGAACCTGACGACAGCCGACAACGGCAATTACTATCTTGTCGTAGGGAATGCCGCCGGCACGGCGTCGAACCTGGTCGATATCCTGACGGTGAAGTATCATGCGGCCACGATCGTCGCCGGCGAGCCTGCCTCAGTCACCACGTTCGCCGGGCTGACCGTTTCCCTCACGGCGAACCAAGGGGGTGGAACTCCACCCCTGACTAACCAGTGGTACAAGGGGAACGCGCCTTTGAGCGATGGGAACGAGTTGAGCGGAACGGGCTTGAACACGCTGACGATCAGTCCCGTTAGCACCAATGATGCCGGGTCGTATAAGATCGTCATCAGCAATGGGGGCGGCAGTGTCACCAGCCAGACCGCCACGGTCACCGTGCTGCTCCCTCCGCCACTCTCGTCGGTCGCTTACAGCAATCAGGTCTATTTACAGAACTTCAATTCTCTGCCCGATCCGGGAAGCAACTCCGTTAACAGCATCAATAACCCCAAAGACCCGGGCAGCATCAAAGGAGTCGCCTATTCCTTGGCCAATCCTTTCGATTTTGCTTATCCTGTTATCACCAGCGGTTATGTGGGCGGACTGGGCTTGTCCAACACCATGTTCGGGTGGTACGGTGCGGCCGATACGCTCTTTCCGGGCGTGGACGGCATCACCCGCTTCGGCGCCCAGGATGGGGATCAAACTACTGGAGGCGTCATTGACTTCGGTCCCAACGACGGCAACGGCATCAAAGGAACCAACCGCGCGCTGGGGCTGCTCTCCACCGGCACCACGGGTTCCACCACCTTCGCCCTGAAGCTAGTTAACGAATCCACGAACGACCTTAACTATGTGTCGATTAGTTTCACTGGTGAACTCTGGCATAACGGAACCGGGGATCGTCTCATGTCGTTTGGTTACACCGTCGATCCCACGGCTACCAACTTCATCCTAACGTCAGAGTCGATCTCCAACGCCAGCCTGGTACCGAGCCTGGCGTTCAGCTTCCCGACCGCGCAGGTCGTGACGCCTGTGGATGGCACACAACCTTCCAATCAGCTCAGTCTCGCGGTCAGCAGTCTGCCCTTGTCCGCTCCCTGGCAGCCGGGGGCGGCGCTGTGGTTGATTTGGTCCATTGACTTTTACGGCAGCGGCAGCGGGAATGGTTACGCCATCGACAACCTGAGCTTCTCCGCCAGTGTCAGCGCCGGGGCGACGCGGCCTTTGCTTACAGACGTGAGTTATTCGGATGCCGGACTGAGCTTCAGCTTTACCAACACACCTGGCACTCACTTCACCGTCTATGCCAACAGTGATCTCCTCTTGGGCAGTTGGACGGCCATCGGCAACCCGACGGAAACCCCGCAAGGTTCCTACAGCATTTATAGCTTCACTGACGCAGGTGCAACCGGGATCGGACGGCGGTTTTACAAAGTCAGCAGTCCTTAGGACTCCAAATTCGTTACCCTCGCGTTAGGCTCGAAAGCAGGGCGGGCCGCAAGTCCGCCCTGCTTTCTTCATCCCAGTGCCGCCGACGGCGCATGCATTAACGCCGCGAAACGCAATCCTCGCGTGCTGATCCGCAAGACCGGGCAGCCGAATTGCTCCATAATCCCGGCGAAGATGGCCACCCCCATGAGGATCACGTCGGCGCGATTCTTGGGCAGCCCGGGAACCTCTTGGCGTTTTTCCAGGGACAAACCCCAGAGGTGCTCGAGGTGCCAAGACATGCGCCGGAGCTCCAGCCGCGCGCCCTCGATGCGCGCGCGATCAAAGGTCTCAAGCTGCCTTTCCATGCAGGCTAAAATGGTGGCGGTGCCTCCGGTTCCCACGAGTTCGAACCTGCCGCTGGCGGAGCGATCTCCTGCCTCCCGCTGCAACGGCGCCTCGAGCTGCGGACGAACTTCCTTTTCCAGGAACTCTCTGATCCAATTCCGGCAGGCGCTCAACTCCTCCGGTCGCGGCGGGTCGCTTGGCGGTAAAGTCTCCAACAGGCGCACCGTGCCTAATGCAACGCTCTGGCTGAAATGCTTCTGACCCCGGCAGCCGAGAATGAACTCGGTGCTACCTCCTCCCACGTCTAACAACAACAGCGGACGCTCCGCCAACCATGGGTCGGTAGTCACGCCTTGGAAACCCCACGCGGCTTCCTGCTCGCCGGAAAGGATCTGGACGTCGAGTCCGCAGCCCTTTTCGATGGCCCGGGTCAAATCCCCGGCATTGAGGGCATCGCGCGCCGCGCTGGTGGCGATGATTCGCACGGAACCAGCCTGCCGACGGCGAGCCTCTCCGGCAAAATCGCTCACCGCCTTAGCCGCCGCCGCGATCGCCTCCGGCTGCAAACGGTGCGTCCGGTAAAGGCCCCGTCCGAGTCGTGTCTGCCGGCTTTCTTCCCAGACCGGTTCGATGCAGCTTCCCGCCACATCGGCCACCAACAACTTGACCGAGTTGGTGCCTACGTCGATGACGGCGCGGCGGGTACGTTCCATATGGTTGAAGAACCTAAACCCCACATACCACAATTCCAATGACGAATGACGAAACCCAAAGTCCGGTCATCGCGTGCTAGTGCCGAAGGAGATCCCGGAGCACAGGGCCTCGGCGGCGCGTTAGGCTCGACAGCGCCCAGGCCGAAAGGGGTGCAAGGCCCCCCGCCAGCTTGGGAATCGCCCTTCCGGGTCGCGGCGGGAATATGGGGCTTCCACCCCATACCCCAAAATGGGGAGCTCACCCCATAATCGAGGGTCAAGAAACAATGGCCGCCTGGCGCGTTTTGTGCGAACGTGCGACGAAGAGGCGAACGGCGCGCAAATGAAAAACCAGCTTTCCGATGGCAGGTTGAGTGGCAACACTCTCGAATCAAGCCAAGCGGAGCGAGAACTCCAACAGGCCAACGAACGGCTGCGGCTGGCGCTGGCGGCTGGAAAAATGGGCACCTGGACACGCGAATTGAGCGGCCAGGATCAAATTGTGGGATCTCCGGAATTGTGTGCGATTTTCGGACTTAGTCCGGGAGAGTTTTCCGGCACTCTTGAGGCGTTGTTCGGGTTCATTCACCCTGAGGATCATGAGTTAGTGCGCCAAGCCTTCGCGCGCACGGCCCAAGAAGGAGCGGAACATGAGGTGGAATTCCGCATCTTGCCGCGCAATCGGCCCATGGCTTGGCTGCTGGGGCGCGGCCGTCCCAACTACGATTCCCAAGGGCGCCTAGTGAGCTTGGACGGCGTAGCCATCGACATCACCCAGCGAAAATTGGCTGAGCAGGAGATTCTACGGTTAAACCACGAATTGGAGGAACGGGTGCGGGAGCGCACCGCGCAACTCGAAGCCATGAATAGAGAACTCGAGGCTTTCTCCTATTCCGTCTCCCACGACTTGCGCGCTCCCTTGCGCAGCATTCGCGGCTTCAGTGAGGTCGTGCTCCAGCGCTACGCGCAAAACCTGGACCCGCGCGGCAAGGACTTGCTGCGCCGCGCCTGTAATTCGTGTGAACAGATGGATCGCCTCATCGAGGAACTGCTGCAGCTTTCGCGAGTTGGTCGCAGCGAACTGCGGCTGCGACCCCTGGATCTGAGCGGGCTCGCCCAGGCGCTGGCGATGGAACTCCACCAGGCGGAGCCCCAACGGGCGGTGCAGGTCGTCATCGCTCCCGGTCTCCAGGCTCAAGGCGACGAGCGGCTGATCCGAGTGGTGCTGGACAACCTTCTGCGCAACGCCTGGAAATTCACCAGCAAGCGGGCGGATGCGCGGATTGAATTCGGAGCCGCCTCGCTTTCCGAGCCGGGCCAAGCCTCGGCCGCATCCCTGCCGGCAGGTAGTGACGGCCAGGTGTTCTTTGTGCGAGACAACGGGGCCGGCTTCGACATGGCCTATGCCGGAAGGTTGTTTGGCGTTTTTCAGCGGCTGCATTCGGCCTGCGAATTTCCGGGCACCGGGGTAGGGCTGGCCATCGTGCAGCGCATTATTAGTCGGCACGGCGGCCGCGTTTGGGGCCACAGCGCGCTCGAACAGGGCGCCACTTTTTATTTCTATTTGCCCAATCGAGAGGATGCCATGGGAGCCAGCCGCGGCTCGTGAACTGAGCATGAACGAGCCTTTGCAAGTGTTAATCGTCGAGGATTCCGAGAACGATGCCTTGCTGCTCGAGTTGGAGCTGCAGCAGGCGGGTTATCAACCCGTTTGCGAGCGGGTGGAAACGGCTGAGGCCATGACTGCGGCTTTGGCTCGCCAAAAATGGGACTTAATCGTCGCTGATTATGTCATGCCCCGCTTCAACGGCCTGGCCGCGCTGAGCTTGGTCAAGGAGCAGGGCTTCGACCTGCCCTTCATCATTGTTTCAGGACACATCACCGATGACACTGCGGTGGCGGCGATGAAGGCCGGAGCTCACGATTACGTGATGAAGGACAACCTGGCGCGCCTGGGGTCGGCGGTGCAGCGCGAGTTGCGCGAAGCGGAGGGAAGGCGCGAACGCCGTCGCGTCGAGGAGAAGCTCAATCTCGAACGGTCGTTTCGCGAAGCGATCGAGAATTCAGTCCCTTCGGGCATCGCCGCCGTGGATCTCGATGGCCGGCAGACTTACGTCAACCCTGCCTTCTGCCGCATGGTCGGCTGGAGTGAAGCCGAATTGGTGGGCGCCAAGCCGCCCTTTGTTTATTGGCCGCCGGAAGAGATCGAGGCGATCACCAACGCGCTCGGCAAAGTCGTTCCCGAACAGACGCCCGGCAGCGGAATCGAGTTGCGCTTGCGCCGGCGCAATGGAGAACGGTTCTTTGTCCTGCTCCAGATCACGCTGCTGCGCAATAGTTTCGGGGACGTGACTGGCTTGGTCAGTTCGGCGCTGGATATCACCGAACGGAAGCGGGCGAAGACGCGCTTAGACAGCGAACACGCCATCACGCGCCTGCTGGCTAATGCGCCTTCACTTGAGGCGGTGGCCCCAGGCATCCTTGATGAGCTGTTGGTGGGGATGGAGGCGGACTTGGGGGTGCTCTGGTTGGCTGATGCCGCCCAAACCCTGCTTAAGCCTTCGGTCTGCCGGCCGTCGGCGCCCGAGGGACCGCTCCGCGCGTTCCAAGAAGCGACTCGCCGGCTAAGCCTAGCCCCTGGTCAGGGCTTGGCCGGGCAGGTATGGCAGGAGCGGCGGGCCGTCTGGGCAACGACCTTCCCGCACCAAGGGGCCCTCGCCGAACGCGCCGACCTAGCGTTGAAGGCGGGACTGGACAGTGCCGCCGCCTTCCCGATCCACAGCGGCGATCAGTTAGTGGGCGTGGTCGAATTCTTTTCCCGAGGAAAGCTCGAGCCGGAGGGCTCCCTGCAAAACATGCTGACCGCCATCGCGGGCGAAATCGACCAGTTCATTCAACGGCGGACGGCGGAAGCGGCGGTCCGCCGGGCGCGGGATGAACTGGAGTTGCGCGTGCAACAACGCACGGCCGATCTCAAGACGGCCAATTCCAAACTGCAGACCGCGATTAGCGAGCGCCAAATCTTAGAGCGTGAGTTGCTCGAACTCACCGAGAAGGAGCGCCGCCGGTTGGCGTTGGATCTGCATGATGACCTCGGCCAGAAGCTTTCAGGTCTAGCCTTGATGACCAAGGGACTCGAAATGCGTCTGACGAAAGCACGCGCGGCGGAAGGTGAGGAGGCAGCCAAGATCCATACCTTGATCCAACAGGCCTTGGACCATACCAGGGGTTTGGCCCACGACCTGGCCGCCTTGGATTTTCGGGGAAAAGACTTGCCGACCGCACTGGGAGAATTGGCCTCCCACGCTCGCGAGTTGTTTGCGGTCTCGTGCCGTTTTGAGGCCAAGGGGAAAATCCCTCCGCTGGAATCAAACGCTGTAAGCCAGCTTTACAAAATTGCCCAGGAAGCGGTCACCAACGCGGTCAAGCACGGCAAGGCCAAACGCGTCAACATTTCCCTCACCAACGGCGCGCAAAAGCTCGTTTTGACCGTTCGCAATAACGGTAAGCCTTTCCCTGCCCTCAAAGGCCATTCCCCCGGCATGGGACTGCGCATCATGAGCTATCGCGCCAGCCTGATCGGCGCTTCGCTCGAAGTCAAAGGCACCGCGCCGCCAGGCACCCTCGTCACCTGCGCTCTACCTCTTGATACGAACATCGCGAGCGAGGCTAAAGCGCCGGCGTCCTCGCCCGCCGCCCTGTGATGCCTGCTGCCAGGCCGCTCCGCGTGGGCACGTCAACGCCGGGCTCTTTGGTCGGGTCACTGCTCAGCCGTAGCGGAGAGGCTTCTCCATGGGGAAAGTATTCGGGAGGTGGCGGATCTCGCGCACGGCGCCGTCGGAGAGGAGGACCTCGACGATGTCGAAGCGAATTTTGACGGGAGGGTTTTTGATCAGGCGCAAGTAATCGAGGGCGGCGCGGGAGAGCCGCCCCCGCCGCTCGGCATCAACCGCCGCAGCGGGACGCTGCCAATCCTCGGATGAACGGGTCTTCACTTCAGTGAAGACGAGGCAGTCATCGTCGCGGAGGATCAAGTCGATTTCGCCCCTGGGCGAGCGGAAGTTAGCGGTGAGGAACTTCATCCCATGCCGTTGCAAATGCTTTTTTGCGGCGCGCTCGCCGAGCCTGCCGCGTCTCAAATGCTCCGCCTCGAGCTTGGGAGTGAAACAAGCTTTGAGTGTGAGGAAAGGGTTGGTCACCGGTTTAGGGAACGCTTCACACTCCGGAATGAAGACGTTGGGGCGGAGGGTGTCAAATGCGAAATTGATGCAGGCCTCCCTTAGACTCGGCCTGTCAACGCCTCCGGCGCAAGGCCGGGGCTGCGCCCAATGGAGAATTTGAAGGATTTGCTGCCCGTTAATAAACGCTTGACAAATCATACTGGCGCAAGTCGGCTGCACGAATTTGGCGGGCGGTGGTATGTGCGGGGACCCACGAACGGCGCGGACGGAGTGAACCGCCTTCGCCGAGCTACGGCGAGGCGAGCGCGCCCTGCCTCCGGCTCACTCCTTCTCGATGAGGCGATAGCCCACGCCCGGTTCAGTGATCAGAAGAGTGGGTTTCGCCGCCCCGGGCTCGAGCTTCTCCCGCAGGTGCGCCATGTACACCCGCAAGTAGTTGGTCTGCTCGACGCTGTTCGGTCCCCAGACCTCGCGCAGGATCTGCTTGTGCGTGAGCACTCTGCCCGCGTGCTGGACAAACAAACGCAGCAGCGAGTATTCGGTGGCGGTGAGCCGCACCTCCTGACCCTTGACACGCACCACACGCGTGGATAAATCGACTTCCAGATCCCCCGACTGAAAAAGCGCGTTGTCGGAGCTAGGCATGGCGTGACGCTGTGCAACGCGCAAGCGGGCCAGCAGTTCACCGGTCCGGAAGGGTTTGGTGATGAAATCATCCGCCCCGTGGTCAAGGGCGGCAATTTTCTCGCCTTCACGATCGAGCACCGAGATAACCACCACCGGCACGCGGGTCCATTCGCGCAACCGCTTGAGCACGGTGACGCCGTCCACGTCCGGCAGGCCTAAATCGAGGAGTACCACGCTCGGCGGACGTTGGGCTGCCGCGCTGATGCCTTCCTGGCCGGTAGCGGCCTCGCATACCTGGTAACCGTTGGCTTCCAGAGACACGCGCAGCAGGCGGCGCATTTGCTCTTCGTCGTCAATGATCAGAGCGATCGGTTTAATGGGTGTGCCATTCATTTGTGGTTTAGGATTGGTTGTGATCTGATTCACTATTCGTCGGGGATAACCGCCAGGCTGGGCTCTTTAGCCAAGGGGAGCCGAACGGTGAAGCGGGCTCCGCCTTCGGGGCGGTTTTCGGCGACCACTCCACCCCCTTGAGCTTCAACAAATCCCTTGACGATGGCAAGGCCTAGACCTGTGCCACCGGCCGGCGCCTTGGGCGCGCGGTAAAATTTCTCAAAGAGAAAGGGCACGGCCTCCGGCGGAAGGCCGGGGCCCTCATCGGCCACGCTCAGAACCAGCCAAACGCCCTCCGCTTTTGCCTCAACTTGGATGGGCGTGCGCGCGGGGGTGTGCGCCGCCGCGTTGAGCAGGAGGTTCGTCAGGACCTGTTCCATCAACACGAAATCCATCTGCACGAGCGGCAGGCCGGGCGCGATCACGACGGTGATCTTTCGAGTGCCCAAGGTCTTCTCAACCGAGGAGAGCGTGACTTGGACCAAGTCGGTCACATCGCACCAGTCCAGCTTGGGCTTGGCGTGGCCGCTCTCCAGGCGGGCCATGTTCAGCAAATTCTCCACCAGCCGGTTGAGTCGTTGGGTCGCTTCCTGGATTTCGTCCACCATGTTCTTGTGGAAGGGAAGTACGAGGGCATCGGCGGACTCACTGAGATTGCTGGCGGCGCCGGCGATGGCTGCGATGGGCGTGCGCATCTCGTGCGAAACTGAATTGAGGAGGGTCTTGCTTAGCCGCTCCGACTCGGCCACGAGCTTGGCCTGTTGCTCGGCTTCGCGCAGCCGCTGCCGATCGAGCACCAGGGCAATCTGGCGCACGCAGGCATCCAGCAGATCGCGGTGGTCCGCCAGCAAGGGTGAGGCGGCGTGGAAATGCAAACTCAGCACACCGACCGCGCGTTGCCCGGCCAGCAAAGGCAGGTGCAATCCCTGGACGCTCGGCAAGGCGGCGGTGCCCCGGCCGGCCGGTTGGCGCTGCAGGAACGCCCACCAGGCCACATTCTGCTCCTCTTCGCCCGGTGTCCAGGTGTTGCCGCCATAGGGGGTGAGTTGGCCCTCTCGCCCTCCCTGGGGCAGCCACAGGGCCACGTCGGCCTGGACGGCGGCTCCCACCTCGCGGACGATGGTTGCGAGGAGGTCCGCGAAGTTCGAGGCCTGGGCGAGTTCGCGCGTGAGCAGGTAGAGCGCAGTGGCACGCTGCTCGCGCCGGCGCTCGGCGGCCTGCTGCTCGCGCAACCGCGCGGCCAAGTGGCCGATCGGCACGGCGGCAACGAAGTAAGTCAAAAACATCATGAGGTCGCCCCGGCTGCTGATGCGCAGCGAATAGACTGGCGCAGTGAAGAAGAAATCCCAGCTCAGGGCAGTCAACGCCGCGGCAGCGAGGGTCGGACCCCGCCCCACGAATAAGGCGAGGCCCATCACACTCAGCAGGTAGAGCAGGGCGACCGAGTGATAACCGACCCAATGCTGAACGAACCTGTTGATGACGGTGACGAGGGCGATGACGCAGATTGCCTGGGCGTAAGGCCGGGCAGCCGTTGCGAAATCGCGCCGCGGCCGAGCCGGCCATCGGAAAAGCGGTGCATCCTCATTAACCCGCACGGCATGGACATCGATATCCCCGCTTTCCCGGAGCAGCCGCTTAAGCAAGGAGCCGTTGCCCGAGAAGTCCAGTCCGTGCCAGCGCGCCGGCTTTTCTACGACCAATTGGGTTGCTTTCTGTTCGCGGGCGATGCGGAGCAATCCTTGCACCGGGTCGTCGTCCACGGTGGTCACCACACGCGCCCCGAGCTCCCTGGCTAAGGCGATATGTTTGGCCAAGCGGCTCTGCTCAGCTTCGGTCAGTGGGCGGCGCAACTCAACATAGGCGGCCACCCAGGGGGCTTGGGTTTGATCGGCCAAGCGACTGGTCCAGCGCACGAGGGCGGCCGCGCCCGAGCCGGCGCCAATGGCGACGAGCAGCCGCTGGTCCGATTTCCAAGGGACACCAATGCCCCAGGCCTGGCGGTAGGCCGTAATATCCTGACCGGCGTGCTCGGCGCCAAAGCGCAGGGCAAATTCGCGCAAGGCGGCCAGCTTGTTGGGGGAAAAGAAAGTTGCTTCGGCGGTGCCGATGTATCCGGGCACAAAGATCTTGCCCGAGGCAACCCGCGCGCACATTTCCTCGGGGAGCAAGTCCACCAATTCTAGAACCGCGTTCTCCAGCGCTGCGTCTGGGACCGTTTCTCGGACGGTAACGCCAGTAATGTGGCTGGCGGCCTCGGCGCGGCTTTCGATTTGGTGAACGCTGACAGTGGCGAAGACATCGATGCCGGCGTCGAGCAAATCGAGCACGTCCTGATAGCGCTTGGGGTGGCGGCTGCCCGGCGCATTGGTGTGGGCGAGATCATCCACCAGCACGATCTCGGGATGAAGAGCCAGCACGGCTTCCAAATCCAGTTCCTGAACGGTGACGTTGTGGTGTTCGAGGTCTAAAGCCGGAACGACGGGCAGGCCCTGCGTGAGCGCCTCGGTTTCCTCACGACCATGGGTTTCGACGAAGCCGATGACGACCTTGCGTCCGGCGGAACGAGCGCGGGCGGCGGCGGTGAGCATGGCATAGGTCTTGCCGACGCCCGGGCCCAGGCCGAAAAAAACGGTGAGTTTGCCACGCCGTTGGTCCGCCTTGTCTGCGCGCAGGGCGGACAGTAGCGCGTCGAGGTTGGGTCGAGGGTCTTCGCGGCGGGAACGGGTCTGACTAGCCACAGCTACCATGCGCCTTAAGGGGCCCTGACCAAGTGATGCGCCAGCAGGAGCAGCCACGCACAGGACCCGGCCAGGACAGAGCGGCCAAAGGCGGCGGCGCGAGACCATGCCGCTCGCCAGCCTTTCCCGCCTCGTCGCAGTTCCTCCGCCTGTTGGGCGAGGCCGGTGAGCTTAACCTGGCCGGGCCGGTCCAAGTCCATCTTCATCGCCCTGGCAGTTGGATAACGCTGGGCAGGATCGCGTTGCAAGGCGCGGAGCACAATCTCTTCGGCTTGGGGCGAGAGGGCTGGGTTGATCGCGCGGGGAGATGCGGGGTCTGACTTGACTCGTGCATTCATGGCTACCCACTCATTCTGATGTGGGAAAAGAGTAACGCCGGTGAGCAGCTCGTAGAGCACCGCACCGAGGTTGTAGATATCCGTGCGTTCATCGCCGCGCCCGCCCTCGACCTGCTCTGGGGCCATGTAGTCGGCGGTTCCCATGCTCGAGGTAGGGTCGGCGAGGGTGATGGGGCGCGAGCCGATCTTTCGGGCGATACCGAAGTCCATGATCCGGATGCTGCCGTCGCAGCAAATCATGATGTTTTGCGGCTTGAGATCGCGATGAATAATACGGCGATCGTGGAGGTATTGGAGAGCTTCGCAAACCAGGCTGGCGATCTTCAAAGCGTCCTTCTCCGGCAGCGGCCGGATGGCGCGCAGAAGGTGCTCGAGAGTGCAGCCCTTCAAGTATTCGGTGACGAGGTAAGGGCGGCTCTTTTTGCCGGGCACGGGCACGAATTTGAGCAGGAAGGGGTGGTTCAGTTCCACTCCGATCCGCTCTTCGCGTTCGAACCGGGAAAGGAAGGCGGGGTCGGTTTCGCCTTCCTCATGCGGGACCTTCACCGCTACCAGGCGATTGTGATCATGGGTATCCTCGGCTTTAAATACCGTGCCGGCGCCGCTGCGGCTGAGAAGTTCAGTAATGAAAAACCGGCCATCCAGCAGGTCTCCCGGCTGGAACGGCGCGCGCGCAAGGGGCACCGGATCATGGTACTCCGGGACCTCCCGGCAACAGCCTACGTGCTCCAACGGACAACTGGTGTTGTTGGTTGTCATGCCGATTTACTCTGCCATGTTGAGGCCAGCCGGGATAATTAAATGCAGCGGGTAATTCGTTAAAAACGCGTTAACCTGCTGAATCGGTTCCTGGTCACGCGCGAGGCTTTTCATGTCACTTCGAGTTGTCGCCGAATGCTGAGTTTTTTCAGCCGTTTGCGCAGCGTAGGGCGGGTGATGCCCAGCAAGAGGGCGGCGTGGACCTGGTTGCCTTGGGTTTCCTTCAGGGCCTCAATGACCAACTCACGCTGGACCGCGGGAATGATCCGCAAGGCGGGTTCCCTTCGCGCCCACTCGAAGAGACGCCGGGCGACGCGCCCGAGATCCTCCTCCCCACCGGGGCAGGGGGACGCGAGCGATGCACCTTGGGTGGAATGGGCAGCGGTCCCGGTAATTTCGCCGGGCAGATCTTCGAGCAGGATCACATCGCTTTTGGCGATGACTAAGGCGCGACGGATGACGTTCTCCAACTCGCGCACGTTGCCAGGCCAATGATATTTTTCGAGCGCTTGGATGACGCCTGGGCCGATGGCCTTGGGCGAGCGTGCCTGGTCTCGCGCAAACCTCTTGACGAAGTACTCGACCAACAAGGCAATATCATCGGGGCGCTCGCGCAGGGGCGGCAGACGAACCCGCACCACATTAAGGCGATAGAAAAGGTCCTCGCGGAAGCGGCCCGCGCTCACAGCCTGTTCCAGCGGCTGGTTGGTTGCGGCAATGGTTCGCACATCGACGCGGATGAGTTTATTGCCGCCCACACGCTCGAACGTGCCCGATTGCAAAACGCGCAGGATCTTGGTCTGCGTGGCAGCGGTCATGTCCCCGATTTCGTCCAGGAAGAGAGTGCCGCCGTTACACTGCTCGAACTTGCCGATGCGTTGGGCGGTGGCGCCGGTGAAGGCTCCGGATTCGTTGCCGAACAATTCGCTTTCGAGCAACTGCTCGGGGATGGCCGCGCAATTGACGGCGAGGAAGGGCTGGTTGCTGCGGCTGCTGTGGCGGTAAATGGCGCGCGCGACAAGTTCCTTGCCGGTGCCGCTCTCGCCGGTGATGAGGGCCTTGGCATCGGAAGCGGCCACTTGCCCGATGAGCTTGAAAACCTGCTGCATCACGAGGCTGCGGCCGACGATTCCCGACTCGCAGTCCTCGAGGCCCCGAAAGGCTTCGCAGGCGACGGCCTCGCTCATCTCCCGCGCTGCCTTAAGGGCGTTGGCGATGACTTCCTTAAGTTTGGGCAAGCAGAGGGGCTTGGGCAGGTAGTCATAGGCTCCGAGCTTCATGGCCTCGATCGCGGTTTGCGAGCGGCTGTAGCCGGTCATCAGGACCACCAAGGGCCTGGAGTCAGTCGTCCGAATGCGCTGCAGCGCTTCCAGGCCGCTCATGCCCCCGAGGGCGACATCAATGACGACCAAGTCGGGTTTGAAGCTCGGGATGAGTTGCAAACCCTCTTCGCCGCTGGCGGCGGTGGCCAACTCGACGGCGGATGAAGCACAGGCCTGTCGGAAGGCGGATTGCACGTCGGCCTCCTCGTCGATAAGCAGCACTTTGTGCATCGGCTGTCAAAAGAACCCTGGCGTGATTCGCGGAGAGGCACCGGCATCATGTCCGGGCTTCACGCTGGCAGGACGATGTCCGCATGCGATTACCAGACCGATGGATGATTGGCTCATCCCGGCCACGTCACTCACCACGCCAGAAAGCAATTCGTTCGCATCGCCGCGGGGATTCACGGCCTTGCTGTTTTTACGAACCATTGTCACCTCGCCTCTCTAGAGCCTCCTGGCTCAAATGCCTAATCAAGAAGCAAGCGATTTCCGTTAAAAAACTATTAAAGCCTTCTTAACGGAACTCCGTCGCAAGGTAATTCGTTTTGCCGTCGAGGAAGGAGTACTCCGAGGCGGAGCGCCATTCCGACCGGAACGACTGGGCGACACTGGCGCCCATAGCCGCGAGGGTATCTTCGCACTTTACTACAGGGTCGGCTTCCTTGCGCCGGTTGAAATCCAGGTAACCCTTAATCTCTTCAACATAACAGACGACATGGGTCTGGTTAGGCATGAAAACCACCACCAAGCGGGTGGTGTAGCCCCTAGCGCGCAACAAACCCGCCGCTAGCGTGGCGAAATCGTCGCAATCGCCCGCCCGTCGCTCGAGGAAGACCTCCGGCTGGCGCACGGTTCGGCCCAGCTCGAACTTGAAATCCGCGAATTGTCTGATCAGCCGCTCGGGCGTCAAGTTTTTGTCTGACTTCAGTTGTTCCAGCGTTAGCCCCGGAGCTGCCTGGGTGTATAGGACGAGCAATCCGCCTAAGAATGTCCTCCTTAACCACCGGCAAATGCCGGAGTGGCTGGCCGCGCCGAAATACTGGCCTAACTCCTGGCATCGCGGCGCCTTATCAAACATTAAAAATTTATTAAAATCCATTTTGACGGGTATAAAGGGAAACTCGACTGAACTGTTGTTTTTTTTCCATCGTGTAGGGTTCTCTCCGACATGGAAAATAGATGCCGCCTGCTAGACATCGCCATGCTCAAAGCCTATGGTTAGCTGCAGTGAAAACTGGCTTTAACAATTCAAACCCAAACCTTTGGAAAGGGATTAATCGCATGAATAGAAAAAACCAAATCGTCGTTTCCAGTGTTCTTCTCATCGTCTGTGCCGGATTGGCCAATGCCTTGAAAGCCGGGCCGTTATCGACCCCCACCGAGACCAGGGCGGCAACCGCGCCGATTGCAAGCCCGAAGGCGACGGACGCCTCGCCCGCTCGCTACAACAAGGCCAGCGGCATCATCGGCATGAATGTCGCTAACTTCAAAAGCGAGAACCTGGGCGTCATCAAGGATGTCGTGTTTGACCTGAAGTCGGAACGGGTTGCGTACGCGGTGCTGGCGGTTGACAACAATGCCGACAAGTGCGTTGCGGTGCCCCTGAGTGCCTTCACCCCGAGTGCTGACGGCTCCAGCTTGGTTCTGAGCGCCGACAGAGCCAAATTGGAAGCCGCGCACGGCTTTGCCTCGAGCAACTTGCCCGCGGCTGCCAGTCCTTCCTGGGGCGCGGACTCCTCTTCGGCCTCCGACACAGCCTACCATCGGGCTCTGAACCCTCGTCGATAAAACAGCCAAGGCACTTGGCATAAGTCCCGGTCATGCCGCCCCAACGCGCCTCCTCTTCCGGAAAGAAGGAGGAAGCGCGCAGGGCGCGAAATTTCACTTAACCGGCGCGATCTCGACCTGCGTTGACGTCCCGCGGTCGCGCATTTGCTGCCGCACCTTGGGTGAGGCGGCGATCCCGTCGTTTTCGTTGCGGGTCGTGGTGACCGCGACATCCGCGACGGCAGCCGTCGAGGCCTTGCGCTCATCCATCTGGGCGCGGAGCTTCGGCGAGGCCGCGATGCCGTCTGCCGCCAGGGGGACGGCGGTGGCCGCCACCGCGTAAGTGGCAGGGGCGCTCTTAGCGGACGCCCGCTCGTTTAGTTGCTGGCGCACCCTTGGGGAAGCGGTAATCCCATCCTCCCCAGTGGGCTTGTATTGGGCCATCGAGGACATCGCCGGGGCAACTGCGACGGTTGCCAGGACGGCGATCATTACATTCTTCATTAACTTCATTTTTTGCCTTTCGTTTAGAGATTTGTCTCTGTTGCCTCTCCTCTACGCCGCTTTGCCTGCGCGAGCTAATTAAGAAACGGCCTAAAAGGATTAAAAGATTGTGAATAAGCGCCAGCGGAAATGGGGTGCAAAAAGGGGCATCCGCTGGCTTAGCCCGGTAATTAAACCAACGAATACGCGGAATACACGGATCTAATCGGGGCAGGGTGAGCCGCTAACCGGACGCCAATCTGGAAAGGATAGGGGCGGGAAAGAAGGGAGATTTTTTAACCGCTGATGGTGATGGGCGCTAATTTAGGAAATCAACTTTCAACTTTCAACGCTCAACGTTCAACGTTCAAGTGCGGGGATGGGGAAGGGGCAGGATCATGGGGAAGGGGAATTTATTTAACCGCAAAGATCCCAGCGCGGCAAAGCCGCAACCGAGTTTTCCAATTCATGCGCCTGGGTAAAGCAGCATGAAAAAATTCATCGCAGCCTGCGAACAATTTGGACGATTGTAGTACAAAGATCGCAAAGATAGGATCAAGAGAAAGACAGGATCATGGGGACGGGAATTTTTTTAACCACGGATCACACGGAATACACGGATAGGGGAGGGAGAAGTTTTTCTAACCGCTAATCTCCGCTGATCAAGCGCTGATGGGAAAATGGGGAGGGGAAAAGACAAAATCATGGGGAGGGAATTTTTCAACCACAGATCACACGGATTACACGGAGAGGGAGCGGTGTTTTTGACCGCAAAGATCACAAAGATCACAAAGCTAAAATTAAGAGGGGGGCAGACGAATAAGGCCGGCCTCGTCCTTACTGACTGACTAATTCCATTACCGTGTTAGGGCCAACGGCCCGGCTCATACCAGCCCAGGCTGGAGGCCTGGGTTGGAGTCCCCCGAATCCCTCGCGCGCTGAAAGCGCGACTCATCAGAAACCGGCGACCAACCTAAGGAACCACAGAGACACCGAGAGCACAAAGAAGAGAAGGCTCAAGCACTCCCTATTTCGGCTTTAGAAGTTCCGGAACCCTCTTTATTATTGTCAACTCCATGTAATAATTAAAGAATGCTTCCGCGTCGGCGTCTGGCAGGAAGATGTAGTAAACAGCGGCCCTTTTTTTCTCCTCGTCACCGGAATCTAGCGGCAATGCAATCTGTGTCCGCGCTAACTTCACCTTGCCGCCGTAATCACGAATCAGGGAGTCGGCAGGCGTTCCACGAGGATACTGCTGGACCACATGCCTGTATCTCACCTCCGGCCTCACAAAGGAGAGCCAGAGCCAAACGAAGAGACCAGCTAGGGGAACCAAGGCGAGAGCGAGGGATCGTTTGGGTAAACGCATAACGCCTTTAATGCTGCACGGGCGGCCCGACGGGCCTAGGCACCGTAAAGGGTCCTATAATCTTTGAGCAGCGGTGCATTCATCTTGCCTTCTGTTCTGGCAACGCCCCAGGGCGCGCCACCCGCCGTCCGCTGAAGTGACCTCGTGAGTCGTCATGGTGAACAACTATGCCTGGGCCCGGTGGCGCGACCAGCGCCGAATCAGATGGCGCATTGCCTCCAATGCTATCGCCCAGATCAACCCATTGATCAGAAGCATTGCCGGCACCGAAAGATAGAACCACGGCGGATCCCCCTCGAAGCGGATCAGGAGCTGCACCAGGGGAAAACCCGTGCCTTTCAGCATACCTATCATTGCACTTTGCACCGGGCCGGGCGGCGGGAGGTCCGGGAAATAGAAGAAAATGGCGAAGAAAAGGACCCAGTTCAGGAGCGTCAGCCCCAGCGCGGTTGTGAGGAGAAATTTTTTATTCATGCGACGTACGAGGAATAACGTCGCACCTCAGCCGCCACGCGCCACCGGCGTCCAGCATGGAACAGAGAGCTCATCGCGGGGTCGGCTGCAGGTGCTTGTTCGCTCATTCTTTTATCCCTAATTTCTCAAGGATCGCTTTATGTTCCACCATGTAATCGTAACGGGAAGCCAAATCCGGCCACTGATCGGGCAACGGATTCAATGCTTCTTCGGGGTGCTCATGGTTGGCGCTTTGAATGGCTCGTTTGATGTCCATTCCCCTCCTGAGATTTGTTACGACGGAATTGTCGTACGCAATCTCCCCCGGGGATCTTTCTCCGATGATTTCTCGTGCTCGCTGAAGATAAGCGTTGATCTCGTTGGCATTCATTTGCGATCCAGGCGTGTGGTGAGCGAACAACCCAGATCAGCGACTCGGCGCCACTGATCCCCGATTGGCAACCAAATCGCTATCGCCGGGTTCGTTGAATCTGGCTGGCTAGCCCGAATATTCATGTCCCTCTGAAATAACAAAATCATGGAGTCTGGGGCGGGACCTTGATTGTCGGCGTCGCCGAGGGCTTCGGTGGTAAAGCGATGCGGACCACCTCCTTCCTCGGTCTCCTCTGCGGCTCATGATCATCGTCACCAAAACCAGTCGCAACGGTCGGCCCGCGCGGCGATCGGGGCGGCGGACTGCTCGCCTGCGGCTTCGGCTTCTGTTCGTCAGGCATCATAACGTGCGATCCAGGCTAATGTTCAGCTCACCGATGGCGGTCCACCCCTGACGTGTGAACTGCCAAACGGCTCTGCCGAGCCGCCATTCGGTGCAGCGCCAGGTTCGGCGAGGACTCGTCCCATCTCTGTGTTCACAGCAGGCCGATGGACCCGCTGCTCGTATATGGTTATCGGAATCCCAAGGGCCGCACCGGTAATGGCCAGCGTCCAAAGCATGCTTATTCCGGTCCACCCGGAGAGCCGCCTCGGGATCCATACCGAGACGAGGAAAAGCACGAAAGCGATTATCGGGAATATCAAAAGCGACGGCCTGCTGCGGTAAACCAACCGCGTCAATCGCTCGACCTCTTCGTCCGAGCGCCCTCGGCACGCGGGTAATCCGCTATAGAGTGGTTTAGACAAGCGCATACGCTTTCGCCGAACGTTCGGCCTGAGTGGCGCGGGGCCCAGGGCGTGAAAATGCAAACAGGACGCGCCGTCCCGCGTCCACTCCAGCCCGGTGGTTAGAGGTGTCGGCACTTTCATACCCCTGATGATCCTTCACGGAGCAGCGCGTACACGACAAGAGCAAAAGCGACCACCGAAATGCCGGCACAGATACGGTTGGGACCATCCCCTCTCCTCAGGCCAGAAATCGCGAAAGGCAGGCTCACTCCCCACCAACCGAAAAACCACGCACAGAACTGCCACGGTGGGTATCTGGGCATTCGTCCCCAGATGAACCCCCAACAGAGATAGAAACCCACGGCCCACGCCAAAGAGAACCAACCTTCGCGGCGACGCGCGGCTTGGGCTATGGCCTTCATGTAGCACGCTTCCGGCCAGCGACCCGGCGTAACTCGCGTACGACCTGGCAACGAAATGGCATCGCCGGGTTCGCTGCGGCGGAATGGTTAAGCCAGGGGGTCATGATGTTCGCGCAGTTCCCATCCGTCTCCTGACTAGCAGCGCCGGAACCATTCCGATGCACAAGCCAAAAAGCGCGCCGATCGGAAAACCAAGCAGAAGTCGAAAGTAGCCCCCGTTGGGGTCTGCATGGTCCAGGATATATGCGGTCGGCCAGGCAAAGCCCACTGCAAAAGCAGCAGCCAGTGTAGGGACAAACAGGAAGAATGGAGCAAGACGACGGAAACGAGTTGGTAACAAGACCAAGCCGACCACTAGACTGAGGACGAACAGCACGGCGAACATTGCGGCAATCAGAAGCGGAATTCCGGCAAGCAAGAGCATGTTACGGTTTAACCATTGATTGAACGAACCGGTTCGTTGATTGAAGGGCAAACGTCAGACCTTTTGGCTTCGCCTTCCTCCGCCCGTGAGGACCTCAATACCCGGCCTGATTTCCACCGGTCCATAGAGAAATCATAGCAATAGGCCCGCTCATGTCAAGCGCCATGAACCAGATGGGTCCAACTCCAGCAAGTCCTCAATCCGAGCAATGGCCCGGCCACGCGCCTGCTCCACAAACGGATCCACCGGGCCCAGGTCCGTCCATCCCGCCGGGAAAAAGGCCTCCCGCCCGCTCTTGGTAAGATAATAAACCCGCCACTGGCCCCATTGTGGCCGCTGGTCCAGCAGTTCAAATCGCCGGCCCCGCCACGGGTGAAACCGATGGGTTATCGTGAATTATCGGGCGGGCTGCCGCTGACCTGGTGCAGTCCCCGTGCCACTCCTAAACACAGCGTCATGGCGCCGTTGCCTGCACCGCGCTCGTTAGGCATCTTCATTTGTCCAACCAAACCTTCTTCCAGGAAAGCTGCGGCAGAATCTCCTCGACCAAAGGTGCAACGAGCCGCTCGATACGAGAGGCGTCGCGTTTCTGAAGACGCCGATAATTGAGAAAGACAACGCCGGACGCATGACCTGCCAACTCGGTGAGCAACGCGCGCAGAACTCGCTCCTTGGGAAAGCCTCTCGACTTGATTAAAAGCGAGCCGTCCGGCGGATGAAAGAAAGCGATCACCGTCGGATTTTCGCCGTGGGAAGAACTCAGCCGCACCGTCTGAATACCCGCCGTCCACTCGGCAGGCAAGAAAGACAAAATGACCGGAATGTCCGCCTTGCAGATTGCATGAGGCGGATACACCGTGACTTTGTCTTCGATGACTTTCATGGCATCTGGATGCTCGCACGACGTGCGATGCCTAACGACCGAACTGAGCGATGCGGGCGGCACATGACGTCGAGGGTGCATGGGGGACCGCCCCCCCGCATTCGCCCCAGTGAACTCGTTGGGCGTTCTCATTCCTCCATTACGGGGATAGCCCAAAAGATTAACGCCGCCGCCACCCACTGCCAAAGTGAGCCACAAGTGCGGCCCTGTCCTCCGGCATGCGCGTGCTCATGGCGACCCTTGCTAACGCGCCAACCCCCAAGGTCAACCCGAGAATGACGGGCTCGATTGCCAGATTTGCCAGTGACTTCCCACCGGTAGCGAAGTCGAGGCCCACCCAGATAAAGAACGGGAAGAGCAAGCATAGTAGTTCCCAGGAATGCCAATGCACTCGCTTTCGGGCCAGGAACACAATCGGCGTCAGCACCACCGCAGCAGCGACCGCGTAAGTCATCCAGGTAAGCAAGAGGAAAAGAATCGTGCTCATGGTGTGAATTCCGCCCAACGGCGATTGTCAGCGGCGCGGGACCACTGGTGCCCGAGTTGGAAACCGATACCCGAGTCCCGCGTCCGCTCCAAGCTGGGGTTAAGCTTTTGAACCAGCGATAACATTTACCACCTCAACAATAGCCGGCAACAGCAGCAACAACCAGCCCGCAATGCAAACCATCAAACCGGGCGAAGGCCCAGTGATAGCACCTCGCCAAGCCGGGCCAACGTAGCCGCCCATCGCCTCCGAAAACCAAATGCACGCCAGAGGCAACATCGAGAATGCGGCTGCTAAGAACGCGGCACGTGCACCTCCTGCGAAAGCCCCAACAACGATGTAGAAGGCCACCACCATGGTTGAAAGCACCCGATTCCAGTTCATGGTCGCGAGTTTAACGACGCACCTCACTGGCGGCGGGCCAACGGCGTGCAATATGAAACAGGCGCGCAATCCCGCCGTCCAGTGCATGTGCCGGGTTAAACTTCATTTTCCTTCTGCCCGTTTGATGGCCGCCTTCGTTCTTCGTTCGACACGCGAGTTTGCTCTTCTGAATACAGAACGAGCTTGCGGCTCCAGTCATTCGTCGTACCCCCAACCTCCAAACGCAACACGTCGAAAGACTCGGCACGTCCTTTGAGATAGATGCCCTCTGCTTTGGTGTCGGCGGGAACCAGGGTGAACGTAAGCTCCCACCCCTTTAGATCCCAGTGAGTGATCCGATAAGCTTCCACCCCGTATTCATGCAGGCTACTTGTGGGCGGAGAAACATGGGCGCAGTATCCGGTAAAATCCGAACGAAGGTCCAAGCGGTAAAAATCATAGTCCGACGCATAGCCCACATGAACTCCCACCAGGTCTTTGGCGGCTGGAGGCCTAGCAGGTTTGTCAGCCAGCGATGACACGGCAAAAAGGATTATGGAGCAGATGCAGGCCGCGATAGCTTGGAGGGCGATGGCTTCATGTGAGGTTTAACGTGAAGGTGAGCGATGGCTGGCCCCGTCCCGACTCCCGAATTGCCAATACCGTGCTGGACCAGCCATTCGCTCCACCGAAAAGTTGGGCGTCTCGTCGGCCATGCTTCGCCTATTGTCTTGAGAGATGAAGCCACTTGCTTGCCTGCTGGACCAGCGGATTCGGCGATACAAACGAAAAATTAGTGCTTCTCGTCAACTTGCTCTCCAGCTCATCGGTGAACTGCACGCTGGCAATGAATGGAAACTCCGTCGGTATCCCCTGCGCTTTCAGTATCTGACCGTGAGCATCAGTTTGGTAGAATGTGCCGCGCACCTCGTGAAGCATGACTGGAACTCCGTCCGCCTGTCCGGGCTTCGGCGGATAATAAACGCGAACTTTGGCAAGGAGATTGGACTGAAAGAGCATGGTGAACTCTGGTTGAGATAACTTACGAACGTCTGGGCTGGATCGGGTGATCAGCAGAACAACGAGAATCAACGCGAACAATCCCAGGGAAAAGAGTACAGCCGTCCGTTTCATATTTTCATGCACGCGCTGAATGTGCGATTCGGTCTCGACGCCCAACCATTGATTGAACGAACCGGTTCGTTGATTGAAGGGCAAACATCAACCCTCTTGGCTGCGCCTTCGTCCGCCCCTGAGGACCTCGACTCCCGGCCTGATTTCCACCGGTCCATAGAGAAATCATAGCGATATGCCCGCTCATGTCAAGCGCCATGACCCTGAAGCTCATCGCGGCATCCAGTGCATGTGCCGGGTTAGCCCTACGAAATCCAGTGCATCTTGTCATTTGTCACCTTCCATTTGCCTTTGATCTTCTTCACAGTGTAGGTGTTGCCCGAAGCGCTCAGCCCCGCCTCGTAGTCGCTCCAAAAGGATGCGAGCTTCATCGGCTTCAAGTGATGCGACGCTCTGCATGGGCCTAACGCTCAGCATCAGCGGTCGGAGCCAGCCGCCACTGAGCAACGAGTACAGCGTGAGCAGAACGGCTGGCCCCGGTCCGCTGAATGCTGTGGTACGGCGGCGTCATGGTTTCCGTTTCCCGACGACCGTTACGATCGTCTCCCACGAATCAGCCGTGAGGTTCAGCATTACACCGATCTGTTGCGGACCATAGGTTATCGAGCGCCCGTTCCCGACAGATGATGCCGACCGAATCGTGCTGTCCGCCGCGCCGCACGTCTGCTCTAACAATCTCTGGACTCCAGCGAACTGGTCACCAGCTACGACGATAACATCCGCGGATTCTCGTGAATAGAAAACCCAGGCCAATGACACAGCCAGTGTCTTGGTAGCCATTGCGTGCCCGCCGCGATTGGTCACACAATCCGTCACCAGCACTGCCAGATCACCCGAACCGGCCGTGCCAGCGGGACCGACATCCTCTTTGGCCCGCTTTGGGCCGCCAGGGCCGAGTGGGATGCTGAACGAATTGGAGCCGCACTGGACCTCAAGCAATCGTCGAAGAAAGCCGGCCCTCTCGTTCCGACGGCCAAGGTCCATGATGGTCAGGCCGTTCGCATCCTCATACCAACTGCGCTCGGTTAACTTATACTGATATGGCGGGAATGGAACACTAAGCGAACAAAGGTCGGCCCAAGAGTTTCCAGCAGAGTAGATCGCCAATGAATAGACGTTGCTCTGGCCCCGAGCGCACGCGCAAGCGGCAACAACAGCCGCGCTCAGGATTCCGTTGCAAAACGCTCGCTTCATATCGTCAAAACCGAACGATCCAAAGCTGAGACACCGCCGCTGGAAGTGGACGTTGAATCACTACCAGCGTTTGAGCTGCTCGGCGTGCCCGAAACTGAAGGAGCAGCGGCGGTTGGCTCCAGCGCGGTGTTAGGCCGATGGATTTCGTTGTTACCAATGCCAAATCTCAAAATCACAAGTGCCAAAATGCTCAAGAAAACTGTCGTGATGCCAACAGCCAAAAGTAAATAGGACGGGCTGCTATCTTCCACCAGAAATCCCGCAAGCCAAAAGCCCGGCTGATGAATAACGCGGACAAAGCTGGGCGCGTCACCAGTCGGGCCGCATGGGCCGAAGCCACCAGCCAAGACCACGACCACCGAAATCACGCAAAGCGCCGCTTCGATGGCGACTCCAATCATCACCGCCAGCAAAATGGTGGGAATCTTTCTCATGCGCTCAATCGACGTGCGTGAGCGGCGGGGACCAACCGCCACTGACGTCCGAACTGTAGCCGAGCTAAACGGCGAGTCTCCGTCGGCTCCACGCATGGGTTAGCCCTTTTCATGCTTCTTAAACACCGCCATGATCTCCGCAAAATCCTCAGCAGCGATGTTGTCTCCGTGCTTCTGCCAGTGAAGGAACCCATCGAGTCCGCGATGGATTGTGGGGTAGAGATGTGAGGTGCGGTCGGGCGTTGCCGTAATGCACGCCTGCGCCTTTGCTGCGGCGTCTTGTGGCGGATAACCAAAGAAGGAATTCAGCAGACTCAGAGCAATCGCGTGGGCCTGGGGCTGACTCATCTTGTGCTGAATGGCCAGGGCGCCAAGCCCGCCAAAGCAGTAAAGAGATAGGACCGCCTTGGCTTGCCTGTCGCCCTGGAAATGCTCCTGCCCGTAACACGCCATAATGCCGCTCGCAAACTTCTCCATCGTATGGAAGGCCTCGTTGATGGCTTCGGGAGGTGCCTCTTGTTTCGGTCCGAAGATGCGGTTGAATAATCCCATAAGCGTAAAGGGCTAACGCTCCAGATGAGCTACCGCCGCCCGAAAACCGGTGACGCTGCCCTCGCCGCACCAGATACAAAGACCAGGGGACTGGCGGCGGTTAGCTCCATCTGGCTTGTTAGCGCCCGAAGTTCTCACGGTCTAGGTGCTTGTCTGGGCCGGAGTTGGGCGAGGGCAACTCCGGCGGCGACCATGATGCCTCCGCCCACAATGAACAAGGGGCTGGTGGCAACGTCGAGCCAGCCCTTGGCTTGGCAGGCTCGGCAGATGAGGAAACCCAAGCCGATACCGGCGATCAGGCCGCCGAAGTACTGGGGGTAAGCTCTTGATCTCATGTTGGTCCTTTCTGCTTTGTTCGCTTCCCTCGCGCTAACCATTGATTGAACGAACCGGTTCATTGATTGAAGGGAAAACGTCAACCCTTTTGGCTGCGCCTTCGTCCGCCCCTGAGGACCTCGACTCCCGGCCTGATTTCCACCGGTCCATAGAGAAATCATAGCAATATGCCTCCTCATGTCAAGCGCCATGCCCCTGAAAGGTGCGGAAACTGAGGGGGAACACCTCCCCTCCTCCCGTGCCCTCGGTGCCTCTGTGGTGAAATCCTCCGGTCCCCTCCGTGGGGACTGCCTCCACCTCCCTGGCCCACTTAGCGTACCATCGGCGAGTATTAGCGGTAAAAAAAACTCCCATGCGTGTGTCCCCCTCTTGAATGAAGGGATCCGCTTGAGAACCCGAACCCGGTCGCTATCCTCGATGAGGTTCTCGCTTGAGCCATTGCACTTTCGCCCAGAACTGTTCCTCG
>Ga0209517_10001212_pt1 | contig 39943 bp, 25 predicted proteins | sample PeaSoiMetSII2010_FD_187695 | JGI IMG/M metagenome (GOLD analysis project Ga0209517, IMG submission 187695) | Peat soil microbial communities from Weissenstadt, Germany - SII-2010 (SPAdes) (version 2) | ecosystem: Environmental > Terrestrial > Soil > Wetlands > Peat | place: Germany...
TCTTATGAGCACTCATGCGTCCTCGGGCGAAAGAAGCCCTTTCGCCCGGGGCGCCATTCCGCTTGCTCTCGGGAAGGCGAGCCGCGGCAGAACAATGCCGCTAAATCCCGTGACAATTCAGCTGGCTCCTAATTGTTTCCGCACTACAGCGAAGCGTGCGAATGAATGTTTTTGAGGGAGGGCGAATATGGCCACCAGTACCGCAACACCCGCTGCCCGGATTGCCGGCGGCAGCTTCCTCATCGAGGAACGCGAGCCCGAGGACGTTTTCACTCCAGAAGATTTCACCGACCAGCATCAGCTCATCGCGCAAACCGCGGAAGAATTCGCCAACAAAGAAATCGTACCCAATATTGAAAAGATGGAGCACAAGGACTTTGCCGTCAGCCGGGAACTGGTCAGGAAAGCTGGCGAACTCGGACTGAGCGGGGTTGACGTTCCCGAAGAGTACGGCGGGATGCAGATGGATAAGGTGACCTCCGCCATCATCGCCGACCGCCTGGCGAAATACGGCGGTTTCAGCACGACCTGGGGCGCTCACACCTGCATCGGCACCCTGCCCATCGTGTACTTCGGCACGGAAGAACAGAAGAAGAAGTATCTCCCCGGGCTGGCCAGCGGCCAGACGGTCGGAGCCTACGCGCTTTCCGAATCGTCGTCGGGTTCCGATGCCCTGAATTGCCGGACGCGCGCCGCCCTCTCCGCCGATGGCAAGCACTACCTTCTTAACGGCGAAAAAATGTGGATCACCAATGCAGGCTTCGCCGATCTCTTCATCATTTTCGCCAAGGTTGCAGGCGAGAAGTTCACCGCATTCATTGTGGAGCGCGGCTTCCCCGGTTTTTCGGTGGGCGCCGAAGAACACAAGATGGGCATCCGCGGCTCCTCCACCTGTCCGCTCATCCTGAACGACTGCAAAGTTCCCGCGGAAAACGTCCTCGGCGACCTCGGCAAGGGACACCACATTGCCTTCAACGTTCTGAACGTGGGCCGCTTCAAGCTGGGTGCGGGATGCGTGGGCTCAGCCCGCAACTGCATCGAGGGAGCCATCGCATACGCCAAGCAGCGCAAAGCATTCGGGAAGGTGATTGCTGATTTTGGCTTGATTCGCGAGAAGCTGGCCAACATGGCCGCTGGCATTTTCACCGGGGAAGCCATGGCCTATCGCACTGCCGGCATGATGGACGCGGCCATTGCCGAACTTCCCGGGCATGCCGACATGGCCGGGGTCCGCAAAGTCATCGACGAGTACGCCGTCGAATGTTCCATCCTTAAAGTGTGGGGATCGGAATTCATCAGCTATGTGGTCGACGAGGCAGTACAGATCTACGGTGGATACGGTTTCGTCGAGGAGTACCCGGCCGAGCGCAACTACCGCGACGTCCGCGTGAACCGGATCTTTGAAGGCACGAACGAAATCAACCGGCTGGTCATTACCGGGTTTCTGCTGAAACGCGCCATGTCTGGCCAACTCCCATTGATGGCAGCGATCAAGAAACTCATGGATGAAGTGCTATCGGGCACCACCGACGAGGGCGACGAAGGTGCTCTTGCTGCAGAGCGGAAACTGGTCGCGACGGCCAGGAAGATTGGCCTGTTTGCCGCCGGTGTCGCAACGCAGAAATACATGCAAGCCATCCAGGACCAGCAGGAGATCATGGGCGCAATTGCCAACATGGTCATTGAAACGTACGCCATTGAGTCGGCCGTGCTGCGCGCGCAGAAACTGGCCGCGCGGAACGGAGAAGCGGGCTGTGCGCATGCCATTGCCATGGCCCGCGTCTACATCTCCGGCGCAATGGAGAGAATCGAAAACGCGGCAAGAATGGTGCTGGCCGCCTGCAGCGAAGGCGATATGCTGCGGTCGCAGTTGGCCATCCTGCGCCGGCTATGCAAGTACGAGCCGTTCAACACGGTGGCCCTGCGGCAGACGATCGCGCAGAAAGTCATCGAAACAGGAAAGTACATGGTCGTATAGCTTCGTCGCCTTCCAGCCGGAGGGCGAGGATGGTGCTGTATGGCAAGCCACAGCCCTAAATTCGATTTCGACTTCATCGTGATTGGATCGGGCTTCGGAGGCAGCGTCTCCGCGCTTCGACTGGTAGAAAAGGGGTATCGCGTCGCCGTCATCGAGATGGGGCGCCGCTGGACCCCCGACTCGTTTCCGCGCACCAGCTGGTCGATTCATCGCTGGTTCTGGCGGCCGAAACTCGGCTTACGTGGATTCTTCAACATGCGTTTCTTCCGCCACGCCACCATCTACCACGGCTGTGCCGTCGGCGGCGGATCGATCACTTACGCCAGCACGCTGCTTCCACCGCCCGACAAAGTCTGGGAGACGGGCTCCTGGACTGGCATGACCAACTGGAAATCGGAGATGCCCCGCCACTATCAAACCGCGGCGCGCATGCTCGGCGTAACCCAGAACCGCATCCTCGGCCCGGCCGACCTTCTCCTGAAAAAAGCCGCGGAAACCGCCGGATGTGGCCACACGTTCTACCGCACCAGTGTTGGCATCTTTCAGCCCGCCGAGGGAGATCCCGGCAACAAAACTTGCCCGGATCCATTCTTCGGCGGGGAAGGTCCGCCCCGCACCACCTGCACGGGATGCGGCGGTTGCATGATGGGCTGCCGCTTTGGCGCAAAAAGCAGCCTCGATCTCACCTACCTGTACCTGGCGGAGAAACGCGGAGCCAAGGTCTTTCCAGAAACGAAGGCGGTTGATGTGCGGCCCCTGCGCGGTGCCAGCGATGGCAGCGCCGGATACGCAGTCCGCACCGTGAAGTCGACTGCTTGGATTCGCCGCCAGTCCCGGCAGTTGACCTGCCGCGGCGTCGTCTTCTCGGCGTCTTCCCTCGGCACTATGGAACTGCTGTTTCGTCTCAAAGAAGCTGGATCACTGCCGGCAATCAGCGACCGTCTGGGCAAACACGTGCGCACCAATTCTGAATCGCTCATCGGAGCGCGCATGCCGGCGGGCGGCGAAGATTTCTCGCAAGGCATCGCCATCGGCTGCGGCATCTACATCGACGAGCACACCCACATTGAAGCCGTGCGCTATCCCAGTGGCTCCGACACCATGGGACTTCTCACGACCTTGTTGACCGATGGCCGCCCTGGAGTGCGGCGCATCGCGCTATGGCTGAAGAATGTCGTGGGCCATCTGCTGCGCCACCCGCTCCAGGCTCTGCGCTTCTCCCAGCCGGTGGGCTGGGCGCGGGAGGCCGTGATTCTCCTCTGCATGCAAGCGGTCGAGGGACACATCGAGATGTGCTGGCAACGCCCGTGGTTCTGGCCGTTCCGCAAGATGCTGGTCAGTCGCGGCGACAAAGTGCCCACCTACATTCCACGGGCCAACGATTTTGCCAAGAAATTCGCCCAGCTCGCCGGGGGCACGGCCATGAGCACCCTCCCGGAAATTCTGTTCAATGTTCCGGGCACAGCACACTGTATCGGAGGCTGCGTGATTGCCAGTTCGCCCACTCACGGCGTAGTGGACGACCGCCATCGCGTCTTCGGCTACCGCAACATGTACATTTGTGACGGGGCCGTGATAGCGGCCAATCTCGGCGTCAATCCCAGCCTGACCATTACTGCGTTAGCCGAGCGCGCCATGAGTTTCATTCCGCCCGCGGCAGAGACGACTTGGAACGATCTAGCTGCGACTGCCGCTGTCACCGCCAGCAGCGCTTAGTGTGTCGCTGAACGGGCGAATGCCCTCCGCCACTTGTGGCGACAGTCCCCTTCTGATCCAACCCTGTGGAAAATGTGTGACCTCCGTCACACTGCGGCGTGACAGGCGTTGTAGACCTACCTCCCCTCCCGAGTTCTACTTTGGAACGAGGTTGAGCAGCGTGCCCGCCGGAACCCAGATCGTTAACACTTTTGACGCCTTCCTTATACGTCTTCGCGAGTCCCACGAAGTTTCGGTTTACGAAGCCATCGAGAGACTCACTCTTGCGGGAAAAACAGTGGGCTTCGACGAAAACGCTCTCCTTCGGATGCTTGAGCAAGGCATGACTTTCGAAGAGTTGCTCGAACTCATCGAATCGAAGATGGAACGTTTGCAAAACGCAGCCTAGCCGCCAGAGAAAGCCGCCGCGCGGCCAGCTGCACAAAGAGGTGGCCCATGAATTTCCTGGAATGGTCAAAGTCCAGCGTTGACTACGGTCGCAGGCTGGTGGATTCCGCACTGGAAGGGGCGCGCACTGGAGAAGATGAGTTCCTCCAGCAGGAACCGCTGGCTCCATTTCTAAGCGAGTCCGCGCGGCTAGCCCTAGGTCCCGCTGTGATTGGTGCTTGTCTCGGTACGTTGGGCGGGCTCCTCGGGAACGAGCGTCGATCCCCAAGCAGAGCTCTCGCCTGTGGCGTCCTCGGCGGAGTCATCGGGTTTAGTGCAGGCATGATTTGGGACAGCCGTGAACTCACCGCGAGAGTTGCGTCCGGCGCGTGGAAGCGGATCGGCAAGACTCGCGACGAACATTGGTTTGAAAAGAATCCGATCGACTATGCCTAGGAGAACCCAGGGAGTCGGAGCAGTCGTGCCCGCGCCGGCAACGCACGCGCACAAAGTCATGGAGGTAACGATGATTGCAAGTGAAGCAGTACAGGAGCGGGTGCAGATCCCGCTTGCCGTAGAAACGCTGAGCGCGGAGCGCATCGCTTACCTCGAAGGGCTGGTTAGTCAGGCCAGAACCGCCGCTGCGGTGTTCAGCCAGTTCACGCAAGAAGACGTCGACCGCATCGTTAAGGCGATGGTGCTGGCTGGACTGGAACAAGCCCAGTACCTCGCTCGCCTGGCAGTGGAAGAAACCAAGCTGGGTGTGATGGAAGACAAAGTCTTAAAGAACATGGTGGCCACGGAGTTTGTCTACAACTATGTCAAGGACAAACGCACCGTTGGCGTGATTCGCGAGTTTCCCGAGCGCAATCTGGTGGAGATGGCTGAGCCGATCGGCGTCATCTTCTCCCTTACCCCGATCACCAACCCCACTTCAACGGTCTTGTTCAAATGCATCATGGCCATCAAGACGCGGAATGCCGTTATTTTCAGTCCTCACCCGAAGGCCTGGCATTGTTGCTCCGAGGCCGTGAGGATTATGTATGAGACCGCCGTGAAACATGGCGCGCCCGAAGGCGTTCTTGCCTGCCTGGATTCGCCTACCCTCCCGGACAACGCCTACCTGATGAAGCACAAAGACGTGGGGCTGATTGATGCCACCGGTGGCCCGGGCATGGTGAAAGCCGCATACAGTTCCGGCAAACCGGCTCTGGGCGTGGGCGCGGGGAATACGCCCGTCTACCTGGAGAAAACTGCCGACGTAAGCACGGCGGTAGTGGACATCATCGTTTCCAAGACTTTCGACAACGGAACCATTTGCGCCTCCGAACAGACGGTGGTCATCGACGACGAGATTTATGACGTCGTATTGAAGAAATTCGCAGAACTGGGCGCGCACATCTGCAACGAGAAAGAGACCCGGCTGCTGGAGCGCACGGTGATTGATCCGCAGACCGGATACATGCAGCCCCTGGCTGTCGGCCAGAAGGCCACCGATATCGCTCGCTTTGCCGGTCTCTCCGTAAAGCCCAATACCAAGCTCCTGATTGCCCCCATTCACGGTGTGGGCCGCGAACATCCTCTGTCAGTCGAGAAGTTGTTCCCCGTGCTCGCCGTCTATCGCGCGAAGTCCGTCACTGAGGCGCTCCGGGTGTGTGTCGACGTAAACCATGCCGGAGGAATTGGCCACACGGCGGTGGTCTTCTCGCGCAACGAGGAAGTCATCCGCAAATTCGGTGAGGTCATTAATGCGGGGCGGATCATCGTGAATTCTCCCGGCTCCGTCGGAGCGCTGGGCGCGGTTTACAACGATCTGGTGCCCACCTTCTCCTTCGGATGCGGCACCGGCGGCGGCAACAGCACCACCGACAACGTCAACGTCTTTCATTACCTCAATATCAAGCGCCTGGCTCGGAGGACACAAACCCATATGTGGTTCCGGGTTCCCAATCAGATTTACTTCAACATGAACGCGGTCGAGAATCTGCGGCAGTTCCCCTCGCTCTCCACCATCATCGTAACCAGTCCACTGCTCGAGCAGATCGGCCATGTGGACATTGTCCGGCGTCACATTTGCCCGAAGACTCGCGTCCATGTCCAGGTCATCCCAGATGCCGAGCCTGAGGTCACGATCATCACCCAGGGCGTGGAGGCGTTCAATTTTTATAAAGCCGATCAGATCATCGCGCTGGGCGGAGGCTCCGTCATCGACGCGGCGAAGATCATGAAGCTCAAGTACGAATCGCCCGAAGCCGACCTGGAATACCTGGCCGCGCCTTTCCTGGATCTGCGCAAGCGCGTGGTGCAGTATCCAACGGAAAAAATCAACCGGGCACGGCTGATTGCCATCTCCACCACCAGCGGAACGGGGAGTGAGGCTACTCCGTTCGCCGTCCTGACCGACAAGGCGAGGGGGCGCAAGGTGACGCTCGCCGATTACTCGCTGACTCCGGATGTGGCCATCGTCGATCCGCAGTTCGTCATGTCCATGCCGAAGGGCCTGACCGCCGACACCGGAATCGATTGTCTGACTCACGCACTGGAAGCCGGAGTTTCGAATTACGCTTCGCCCTACACCGACTCCAATGCCATGCAGGCGATCCGACTGGTGTTCAAGTACCTGCCGATCGCCTATGAGCATCCGCGCGATGAAGAAGCACGCTGCATGATGCATAACGCCGCCTGCATCGCGGCGTTGGCATTCTCCAACGCGTCGGTGGGCGTGAATCACGCGCTGGCTCACGCTTTCGGTGCGCGCTTCGGGGTCGCGCACGGCCGTGCCAACGCGCTCATGCTGCCCCATGTCATGGCTTATAACGCCGCGGTCCCCACCAAGTTCATGCCGTCGCCCTACACCCAGGGATATGTTGCACACAAGAAGTACGCGGCGGTCGCGGACTTGCTGGGTCTGGGCGGTCACACCGTCGACGAGAAAGTGAAGAACCTGATCCAGGCGACGGAACAATTGCTCGACCAGTTGGGATTTCCCAAGTCGATCGCCGAACTGGGGATCACGCGGGAGGAATTTGAGCGCGCCGTGCCCGACCTGGCCAGCATTGCCTTTGAGGATCCTTCCGGGCGGTCGAACCCGCGCATGCCGATGATCAAGGAACTCGAGGAACTGTTTTGGAAGGCTTATGAGGGACGAGGTGTGGCCAAGGTCGATGCCGTTCTCGAGCATGCCACTGTTTAAAGGATCAGATGTTTAGCGGATCGGAGCCTATGCCAATGATTGCTGAGTTTCTAAATATTGATGAAACCCGCGTGGTTCAAGCCCTGCGAGAAGCTGGCGACAGACTCGATGGCACCGAAGGCGAAGTCGCCCTCGATTTTTCGTCAGTGCGCCGGATCGATCCCAGCGCTCTGCTTGCTTTGGAAGCGTTTGCCGGCATCGCCGATAAGAAAGCCGTCAAGGTCGTGCTGCGCGGCGTCAATATCGACGTCTACAAAGTTCTCAAGCTGATGAAACTGACGCCGCGGTTTGCTTTTGTGAACTGAAGGGCGTGATTGGGTTGCAACGGACCGGCCGACTGAATAGGAGAGTTGCCGTGCAGAACTATCAACAGAGTGACCGCCTTTCCTGGGGCGATACCGTTTTCCTGCATCTCGAACGGCAAGGCATGCCCCTCAACGTGGCCAGCGTTTGCATCTTCGAGGGTGAAATTGGCTTTGAAGACTGTGTCGGGTTCTTCGAATCGAAGTTGCCGCTGCTTCCCCGTTATCTCAAACGTGTAGTGCCGGCGCCCTTCGGTCTCGGCCTTCCCAGCTGGGAATACGATCCGGATTTCGATCTCCGCCGCCACGTTCGCGAAGTGAAGCTCAAGCATGGAACCGAGACTGAACTGAAGGCTGTTGCCGGAAAGCTTTTCAGCACCATGCTGGACCGCCAGCATCCCTTGTGGGACTTAACGCTGGTTCGTGGCCTGCAAAGCGCTCGCACCGGGCTCATCATCCGCATGCATCACTGCCTGGCCGACGGCATTGCTGGTGTGGGCATCATGAGCGCCCTCCTGGACGCGACGCCGGACGCGCCCCGTCTGCCCAGAAAGAAGCTCAAGTTCCGTGTTCCGCCGCCGCGCGACGCGCTAACCTCACTGACCACCGGGTTCGTCGAATCCTATTCTGATTTCGTAAAGCGAATTCTCTCCGCGCTGACCGATCTTCTGAGCATGACGGAGCGCGCCGCTGCCAACGGCAACACCGTGGCCAGCGACGAATTTGTGGGCCTGCTTCCTGAGATCACCGCCTTTACCGAGCGGCTCCGCTTCAACGTGATCTATCGCGGACCTCAGAAATTTGCCACCGCTGAGATTCCGCTGGCGGAAGTCAAAGCCGTCCGTCACAAGAGCGGAACCAGCATCAATGATGTCGTTCTCACCCTGGTGACCGCAACCATCCGCCGCTACTGTGAACTGCATGGCGACCGTGTGAAGGGGAAGCTCCTGCGGATCATGGTGCCGGTCAATCTGCGCGGCGATGCCAGCCCGACGGACTTGGGGAACCGCATCTCCCTGGTTCCCGTCACCATTCCGCTGGACATTCGGCAGCCGCGGAAGTTGCTTGCCGCCGTTCATCAGCGAACCGAATTCCTCAAGCGCATGCACGCCGCCGAACTGGTCAGTTTGGCGGGAGGCTTGCTCGGGATGTTCCCGACTTCGATGCAGGGGCTGACGGGCCCGATCATAAGCCAGTTGCCCATCACACCCTTCAACCTGGTCTGCACCAACGTGCCGGGGCCACAATCCCCGCTTTATCTCGCCGGCCACAAGATGCTGCATTGTTATCCCTACGTCCCGGTCGGAGGCGAGATGGCGGTCAACTGCGCCATCCTCAGCTACAACGGCACCGTGTACTTCGGTTTCAGTGGGGACGTGCATGCCGCACCAGACCTGCGAAGGCTCGAGACCTTGTTGCAGGAGAGTTTCACCGAACTGCGTCACGGGGTTGGAATCAGACCACCAAGAACGCAGCTGGAAAAGAAGCCGGCAAAGAAGAATGTACGCCGGAAAGCGCAAGTGGCAATGGCAGTGGCCGTCGCCGCGCCGGCAGTGTTTCCGGTTATGAGTAACGCTTCGGAATCGAAGCGTGTGCCAGAACCCGCGCTAACAAATGAGCAGCAGACCGTTTTGCCACAGCTCATTGTTGCGTAGGTTAGTCGTAGGTTATTTCAATTCGGGGTGTATACCGTGGTAGGTATTTTTTCACCCTCGCTGATCACAGACTGGCTGGTCCCCGGTCGCAATTTGTTCTTGACCATCCACGTCCTCGGCGTCGCTTGCTTCACTTACATCGTCGCGAAACGCTTGGTGCCGCTTCTGCGGGCCGAGCGCGATCTGCGTTTTGATCAGCCGCTGACCCGCCTGGGAAGGGTGCTGAAGTTCTGGCTGGGACAGTGGAAACATCCTCGCTACAAGTTCGCCGGAACCCTCCACATTCTGATCTTCACCGGATTCATTCTCCTGGCTACGCGAGCGTTCACCGTGCTGATCGTCGGGGTCTCTCCGAATTTCGTGATGCCCGGTCTTGCGGGAAGAACCGGCCACATCTACGACATCATTACCGACTATGCCGCTACCGTTGTCTTCCTCTGCATGGTCGTCGCTGCGGTTCGCCGGCTCGTTTTCAAGCCCGCCCGCTACGCCGTCCCCCCAAAGTACGGCAAGAGCCACACCGCCGACGCCGTTTTTTTGCTGGGACTCATCGCCGTTCTGATGGTGGCCGACAGCCTCTTCGCCGCCAGCCTTGCCGCAGGCCACGCCCAGCAAGGCGAATCCGTCGAGGCTCTGGCCGTCCTGACGCTGCCGTGGATGCTCAAGATGGTCATCGGCGCGATGCCATTGGCTACACTGCGGGGCATAAACGTCGGAGCCTACCTCGTCCACGCAATCACTTTTTACTTCTTGCTCTGCTATCGGCCCTTTGGAATCCAGTTCCACGTGGAGACGTCTCTGTTCAGCGTGTACTTCGCCAAACTGGAGCGAGGGACTCTGAAGCCGGTGCGCTGGGGCGTTTCGGACGAGCACCTGGATCAAGTGAAATCCTTCGGAGTGAAAAAGTTCGAGGACTTTACCTGGAAGCACATGCTCGATTTCTATTCCTGCGCCGATTGCGGGCGCTGCGCCGACAATTGTCCGGCCAATGCAGCAGGCCGTCCCCTGGCGCCGCGATTCCTCACCATCAAGGCCAGGGATTATGCCTTCCAGCACTATCCCGTGCTCGGCCGCCCGAAGGAAGGTAAGCCGCTGATCGGCAGCGTTTATTCAGAAGACGAAATCTGGTCCTGCACCACCTGTGGCGCGTGCGAAGAAGAGTGTCCGCTGCTGATCGAGTACATCGACAAGATCGTCGATCTGCGCCGCGGCATGATCGATGACGGCAACGTTCCCCAGTCGCTGCAAAAGCCTCTGAAAGCTCTGGAGAGCCGCGGCAATCCTTACGGCAAGATGGAAAAGAAAAAAGCCGACTGGGTGAAGGCCGCAGAGTTCCAGCAAACCTGCAGCGTCAAGATTCTCGACCACAACCAGAGTGCTGAAACCCTGTTTTTCGTCGACAGCATCACTTCCTACGACGACCGGATGCAGTCGATCGCGCGATCCACTTCCAGAATCCTCACCCACATCGGAGAGAACTTCGGAATCCTCGGTGCCGCGGAGAAGGACAGCGGCCACGAAGTTCGCCGCTTCGGCGAAGAACTGCTCTTCCAGTCCCTGCGCGATCACAACACCGACGCGATCAAAGCATCGGGTGTTCAACGAATCGTCACCGCCGATCCGCACGCCTATAACGCCCTCAAGCACGATTACAAAGACTTGCCGCCGGTGGAACACATCAGCCAGGTGATTGCCCGCGAAGTGAAGGCTGGCAACATCGAGTTCGCCGGTGTCCAAAACGCAGACAACGTCTACGCCTATCACGATCCGTGCTACCTGGGCCGCCACAACCAGGTTTACGACGATCCCCGCGACGTGCTCGATTCCATTCCCGGATTGAAGCGAGTGGAAATGAAGCGGTCACGCGATCGCTCCTTCTGTTGCGGTGGAGGCGGGCTCATGCTGTTCTACGAACCCAAAGAAGAGCAGCGCATGGGCGTCCTCAGAGTGCGCATGGCGGCCGAAGCCGGGGCAAATGTGATCGTGACCGCGTGCCCGTTCTGCATGGTGAATATCGAAGACGCGATCAAGGTCGCCGGCCTGGAAGGCAAGATGTCTGCCATTGACCTCACCGAACTGGTGGATCAGTGCATCGCCCGGGAAAGCAGCACAGAGAAGCAAGAGACAGTAATGGTTGGAGGTTAAACGTGGAAATTCTAGTTTGCGCACGAAGAGTGCCCGATACATCCGAAAACGAAATTGAGCTCAACGCCGCAGCCAACGACATTGAGCGCGACGACCTGGTGTATTCAGTCAATGAGCCGGACAACTACGCGGTCGAAGAAGCCCTGCAAATCCGCGACCGGGTCGGAGGCAATGTCACTGTGGTGACGATCGGCGGCGAAGACGAGGAAGAAATCCTGCGCCGTGAACTGGCCATGGGCGCGAACCGGGCCGTGCTGATCTCTGACGATGCCTTCCAAGGATCCGACGGCAAGGGCATCGCAACCATTCTCAAATCCTTCGTGCAGAAAGGTCATTACGACCTGATCCTGACCGGAGTCCAGGCTGACGACGGCGCTGCCCAGGTGGGCGGAATGCTGGCCGCGATGCTCGACTATCCCTTTGCCTCTCTGGTGAACTCGATCACCGTGGAAGATGCAAAACTGAAAGTCAGCCGCGAAATTGAAGGCGGCAATCGTGAGGTCAATGAAATCGATCTCCCCTGCGTCCTCTCCATTCAGACCGGCATTAACGAGCCGCGTTACGTCGGAATGCGCGGCATTCGCCAGGTGGCTTCCCTGCCCATCCCAACCTTGGGAGTCTCCGACCTCGGTGTCGACCAAAGCGCAGTCGGACAAGCGGCCGCAAAGGTCACCCGGATCGACTACTTCGTTCCCGCCGCGAGCAAAGGCGCCGCAATGCTTCACGGCAGCCGCGAAGCCAACGCCGACAGGGTTCTTGAATTAGTAGCAGCGAAGGGAGGGTTGAAATAATGGCTCGCACTTTTATCTATATCGTGCACAGAAGTGGCGTCGTCGACGACTCCGCGACCGAACTCATAGCCGCCGCGAAAAAAATTGATCCTACAGCATCTCCGACCGCAATCCTCACCGGCTCAGGTCCGGGCCTCGATGCTGCATGCAATTCCCTCAGCCATTCCTGCGCTGAGATTTGGAAGATCGCCAACGAAGCCCTCGCCTATCCCAACGCCGAAATCGTGCGGCAGGCATTGGTTAGCGTTCTCCCGCCCAACAGCATCCTGCTGATCCAGCACGATCATTTCGGAATCGATCTCTCTCCCGGACTTTCCATCAAACTGAATTCCGCCTTCGTTTCTGACGTGTTGGCCATCGAGAGCGTCGCTGGCGATTCCCTCAAACTCGTCCGCCAGGAATTCGGTGGACAAGCGAGCACGCACGTTCGCTGCGACATCTCCTCAGGAGCGGTGATCAACATTCGTCCCGGCGCGTTCAAGCCGGAGCAAACCGCCTCCACCCTGGGCGTAGTCATCGACAAGTCATCCGCTGTTGGCACGTTGTCCGCCCGGCGCCGTTATCTTGAGACCATCGCCGCCGAGTCCGGCGACGTCGACATCACCAGGCACAGCGTCCTGGTCTCCATCGGACGCGGCATCCAGGAGAAAGACAATGTGGCGCTCGCCGAAGAACTGGCCGAGGCGCTGGGGGCGGCCGTGAGCTGTTCACGGCCCGTCGTCGACGCGAAATGGATGGAGAAATCCCGTCAAGTCGGTTCGTCCGGCAAGACCGTCAAGCCCAAGGTCTACCTGGCCTGCGGCATTAGCGGGGCGTTCCAGCATCTGGCCGGCTTGAAAGGAAATCCGTTTCTCATCGCCATCAACAAGAATCCTAAAGCCCCCATCTTTCAGGTGGCCGATGTCGGCATTGTCGATGACGTTCTGGAGTTCTTGCCGGAACTGACCAACAAAGTTCGTGAATTGCGCGGCGCCGCCGCTAAGTGAGGTTGAATCCATGCTTGCATCGAAAACACTGAAGCTGAGTCTGAAGTCTCTCAAAGAATTCGCCAAGAAGCGCCTGCCTGACGAAGTCCTGATCGATCTCGACAACAAGGACGAATGCCCTATCGACATCGTCCGCGACATGTGCAGCCCTGACAAGCTGGGCATTCAACTCCTGTTCATTCCCGAAGAGTTCGGCGGCATGGGCGGCGGCACGTTCGACGTCTACTGCATTTGTGAGGAGATGGCACGCATCGATCTCGGGATTGCAACCTCCGTGCTGGCCACTTTTCTCGGCAGCGATCCGATCACGGTCGGGGCCACCCACGAGCAGAAGAAGCTCTGGCTGGGCCGCATCGCCGATGAGGGATTGCTGTTTGCCTACGGCGCCACCGAGCCGGAAGCCGGCAGCGATCTGGGAGCCCTGCGCACCACGGCCGATCGCGTCCTGCAGGACGGACGTATCGTCGGTTACAAGATCAACGGCAACAAGCAATGGATCAGCAACGGTGGAATCGCCGGCGCTTACACAGTGCTCGCGAACACGCCCAGCGGTCCAACTTGGTTCGTCGTCGAAAAAGACGCGAAGGGTTTTACTCACGACGAACCGGAAGACAAGCACGGCATCCGCCTCAGCAACACGGCCGCGCTCGCCTTCAATGACGTCTATGTCGATGCCAACCGCCTCATCGGCGGTGTCGAAGGCCAGGGACTGATTCAGGCGCAGGCCGTGTTCGGCTACACCCGCCTGATGGTGGCGGCGTTCGGGCTAGGCGCGGGATGGGCGGCTCTCGATCGCGCCATTCCGTATTCCACCAAGCGCATTCAAGCCGGAGCGCCACTCTCAGAAAAACAGGGCTACACCCACAAGCTGATCGTGCCCCACGTGGCGCAACTCGAAGCCGCCCGCGCCTACATCGAACAGACGGCCGAGCGCATCGATGCCGGAGAAGGCAGCCTGAACACCGAAGGCGCGATCGCCAAGTACATGGCCACCGAGGCTGGAAATCAAGCGGCCGATGCCAGCATTCAGGCCCTTGGCGGCTACGGCTACACCCACGAATACCTGGTGGAGAAAATCAGCCGCGACGTTCGCATCACCACGATTTACGAAGGCACCTCCGAGATCATGGAGATGACCATCAGCCGCGATCGCTGGCAACTCCACTTAAAGACACGCGGCCAGCACTATCACGACAAAGCGCGCGAACTGGAGGCGCTGCATGCGCGCCATCCGAATGCAGGCGCAGACATCGCCGCACTGGCGCACCACGCGCTCGCCGAAATCATGGAGAAAGCCCGCATCGCGCGCCTTACCCGCTACCAGCACATTCTCTTGCGTCTGGGAGAGTGGATTGCCTATGCCGAAAGCGCCGCCAGTTTGGCGCGACGCGCCGCCCTTCTCGCCGAAGGGAAGTTACACGAAAAAGCGAACCGGCGCTTTGACGCAACAGCGCTGGCAGTGCTGAGCCGAATCTTCGCCCGCGAGGCCGCGCTCAAGGTTACCGGAGAAGGCTTGCGCTGGGTGTGCGGAGCCGGCGGCGTCAGCACCGCCGAGATGTCCGCCTTTGAAACGAGTTTGCATTTGCCCGCCATTCATTGTGCCCAGGCGGGCCTGATTTCTGACATGGATTTTATAGCCGACGTCCTCTACGCCCGTGCAGCCAAGCCTGCACTCGCCGCATAAAGACCAAGACGCCTGACTAATTTGAACTGCAACCTGCCGTCGGCTGCACAGGAGCGTCCACATGCAAAGCGAAGATACAGCCTATCGCGCCATCGCGATTGTGGGAGCCGGAGCCGTTCTGCCTGATGCCGCCAACGTAGCGGCTTTCTGGGAAAACGTGAAGACCGGCCGTTACAGCATCACCGAAGTCACGCCCGACCGCTGGAACTCCGCGTTCTACTACGACCCCGATCACTCCGCGCCCGACAAAACTTATTCCAAGATCGGCGGCTGGGTGCGCGAGCAGGTGTGGGATCCGTTGAAGTGGCATCTGGCGATTCCGCCCCGCGTGACCGACGCCATGGACCAGGCGCAGAAATGGGCCATCGCGGCCACACGCGAAGCCCTGCAGGATTACGGATACCCGAACCGCCCGCTCGACGCGGATCGCGTTGCCGTGATCCTGGGCAATGCCATGGCGGGCGAAAAGCATTATCAGACCGCGCTGCGCGTGAACTTCCCTGAGTACGCGCATGAACTCGCGGAAAGCACCAGCTTCGCCTCACTTCCGGACGCCGTGCGCAGTGATATCACGCGCGAGTTGCATGACCGGATCGGCAAGCGCCTGCCCGAAGTCACGGAAGACACCATGCCCGGCGAGTTGGCCAACTGCATTGCCGGACGCATTGCCAACATCTACAACTTCCACGGTCCTAATTTTGTTTGTGACGCGGCCTGTGCCTCTGCGATGGCGGCCATGTCCGCCGCTGCCGAAGGACTGGTTGCCAACGACTTCGACGCAGTGATTACTGGCGGCATCGACCGCAACATGGGTGCCCACACCTTCGTCAAGTTCTGCAAGATCGGCGCTCTCTCCGCCACTGGCACTCGTCCCTATGCCGAAGGAGCCGACGGCTTCGTCATGGGCGAAGGATCTGCCATCTTTGTGATGAAGCGTCTGGCCGACGCCGAGCGCGATGGCGACAAGATCTATGCCGTGCTTCGCGGCATCGGCGCCTCGAGCGATGGCAAAGGAAAAGGCATCACCGCTCCCAACCCGGTTGGCCAGAAGTTCTGCCTCGAGCGCGCCTGGAAGAACGCCGGCCTCTCCCCCGCCACCGCAACGCTAATCGAAGGCCACGGCACTTCCACACGAGTGGGCGATGTGGTCGAAGCCCAGTGCATGGCCGATCTGCTCAGTGGCCAGCAACTTCCCACCCACTCGGTGGCGCTGGGCTCGGTCAAGTCGAACATCGGTCATCTCAAAGGGGCGGCGGGCGCGGCCGGACTGCTGAAAACCGCGCTAGCCCTGCGGGACAAAGTTCTGCCGCCCAGCGTGCATTGCGAGCATCCCAGCCCGGACATCGATTTTGCCCACTCTCCTTTGTACGTCAACACCGAATTGAAGCCCTGGACGGTCCCCGCGGATCAGCCCCGCCGCGCCGGCGTGAGCGCCTTCGGTTTTGGCGGCACCAATTTCCATCTCGTGCTCGAAGAGCACATTCCCCACCGGCTGACTGGAAATGGAAAGCGCTCCGTCGCTGTCGGCACGCTCCCACAATCTGCGATTAATGAGGTAGTCATGAACGCGAAGCAAGTTTCATCTCCCACCGTGTCCTCTGTTTCTCTATCCGCCTGCAAGCCGCCCCTGCGCGGCGCGCTCGTGATTGGCGCTGTCTCGGAGGCCGCTCTCACCGATCGTCTCCGCTTGGTATTGAAGGATGCCCAGAGCGGTTTCGCGCCCGCTCCGGCCGTTCCCGCCGAAGCCGACCTGCGGGCTCCGCAGCGCCTGGCCATCGACTATGCCGACGCCGCCGACTTGGCGGACAAGTCAGCCAAGGCTCTGAAAGCCCTCGCAGCGAATCAGCCTGCTGTGTGGAAAGCTCTGCGCGTCCAAGGCATCTTCCGTGGGCAAGGTCCGGCGCCCAAGGTGGCTTTCCTCTATACGGGTCAAGGCTCACAGTACGTGAATATGCTGCGCCCGCTCTATACCGCCGAGCCGATCGTCACCGCGACGTTTGCCGAAGCCGATCGTGTGATGACCCCGCTGCTCGGCAAGCCCCTCACTGATTTCGTGTTCGTCGATCAGTCCGACCCCGTCGCCGTCGCCAAGGCTGATGACGATCTGCGTCAGACCGCCATCACTCAACCGGCCGTGCTGGCGATCGATCTCGCGCTAACCCGCCTGCTCGCCGCTTACGGCATCGCTCCCGACCTGACAATGGGACACAGCCTGGGCGAATACGGAGCTCTGGTCGCCTCCGGCGCTCTACCCTTTGAGGACGCGTTGAACGCCGTCAGCGCCCGCGGCCGCGGCATGACGCGCGTGGCTGTAGCCGACACCGGCAAGATGGCCGCTGTGTTCGCGCCGCTGTCTGAAGTCGAACGAATCCTTAAGACGGTCAACGGCTACGTCGTCATCGCCAACATCAACAGCGAACATCAGGCCGTCATTGGCGGTGCGACCGATGCCGTCACGCAAGCTATGGAAGTCCTACAGAAAGCTGGCTATGAAGTTTCGCAATTGCCCGTCAGCCACGCTTTCCACACTTCGATTGTTGCGCCCGCCAGCGAACCGCTGCGCCAAGAACTCGCACGCCTCCACCTGGAGTCACCCCGTCTTCCCATCGTCGCCAACGTCACCGGCGAGTTTTATCCCACCGGCCCGGGCGTGGTGCCGCAAATGTTGGACCTTCTCGCCAAGCAGGTCGCCTCTCCCGTGCAATTCGTCAAAGGTCTGCACACCCTGTACCAGGCCGGCGCTCGCCTCTTCGTAGAAGTTGGGCCCAAGAAGGCACTTCAAGGATTCGCTGAAGATGTCCTCGGCCGCTACGGCGACGTGGTTTCGCTCTTCACCAATCATCCGAAGTTCGGCGACATCGCGTCGTTTAACCAGGCGCTGTGCGGCCTCTATGCGGCCGGACTGGGCCGCGGGACCGCAGAAGTCTCGATCGGGAAACCGGCTGCAACCATATCTCTGGCGGCCACTCCAGCCGAGACGTCCAAGCCCATCGCTGGAGCCGGTTCCCAGGCTGCGGAGAAACCCGCTGCAAAATCCGCTGCTGAAGCGCCCGCCGCTGAAAAATCTGCTTTAGGGTGGCGCAGCGCTTCCAGCGCTGCCATTAAGCCTGTGGCTTCAATCGGGGCTTTTGCCCCTGAGGGCAACTCTAAGACACCCGCACTGGACTCCGACCACTACACCGAACTCGGCCATTTCTTCGCCGACGTTCTCGAGCGCGCCCGGCAGATTCAGGGCGAACGGGAACCTGCCCCGGCCAACCTTCCAGTCGTCATCTCCGGCGCCGCTCTGGGTCTGCCCGGAACCGACCACATCTTCGACGACGCCAACCTCGCCCGCATCCTGCACGGCGATCAGTTCATCGATCTCATCCCCACGCGCCTGCGCAAGGCCATGCTCGACAAACACATCACTCGTCTGGTGAAGAGCGACAACGGCGGCCCGACCTTCGAAACCATCAACAATGTCTCGGACGTCATCAAGCTGGCCGGGCGCGGCGGCGCCTTCGATCTGGAAACCGAATTCGGCATCTCCGCCGACCGTCGCGCCGCGCTTGACCGCGTCACCCAACTGGCGATCGCCGTGGGCATCGACGCCTTGCGCGATGCCGGCATCCCGCTGGTCATGCGCTACAAGACTACGACGAAAGGTACGCAGCTGCAGGATCGCTGGACGCTGCCCGACAGCTTGCGCGACGACACTGGCGTCATCTTCGCCTCAGCTTTTCCCGGTTGCGACTCCTTCGCGGATGAAACGCAGCGTTATTACACCGACCACTCCCGCCGCCAGCAGCTCGGCATGCTGGAAGGCGTGCTGGCGCGAGCCGCTAAGGCGAATGGCGACTCCGTCCTTGAACAAGAAATCGAGCGCCGCGCGGAGGATTTGCGGGACGCCATCGAGAAAGAGCCCTATGTCTTCGATCGCCGCTTCCTGCTCCGAGTCTTGCCGATGGGACACTCACAGTTTGCCGAATTCATCGGGGCCCGCGGCCCCAATACGCAAATCAACTCGGCTTGCGCCAGCACCACGCAAGCCGTAGGTCTCGCGGAAGACTGGATCCGCGCCGGGCGCTGCCGCCGCGTGATCATTGTCTCCGCCGACGACGTCACTTCCGATCATTCCATCGAATGGTTTGGCGCCGGCTTCCTGGCCAGCGGCGCCGCCGCCACCGACGAAGTGGTCGAAGAAGCCGCCACTCCCTTTGACCGCCGCCGCCACGGCTTGATCGTCGGCATGGGCGCCGCCGGCTTGGTCGTCGAGAGCGTGGAAGCGGTGCGCGAACGCGGAATTCAACCCATCTGCGAAGTCTTGAGCACGGTCACCGCCAACAGCGCCTTCCACGGCACTCGCCTCGACGTTCAGCACATCGGCCAGATGATGGAGAAATTGGTCACCCAGGCCGAGGCTCACAGCGGCATTTCGCGCCAGCAGATCGCACCCCACACCGTCTTCGTTTCCCACGAGACCTACACCCCCGCTCGCGGGGGCAGCGCCTCTGCCGAGATCCACGCCTTACGCCACGTATTCGGCGACGCCGCCGATCAAATCGTAATCGCTAACACCAAAGGTCAGACCGGTCACGCCATGGGGACCGGGATCGAAGATGTCGTCGCGGTGAAAGCTCTGGAAACTGGTGTGGTCCCCGCCGTGGCGAACTTCAAAGAAGTTGACCCCGAGTTGGGCACATTGAACCTCTCCAAAGGCGGTGGCTATCCCATCGAATACGCCGTGCGCCTCGGCGCCGGATTCGGTTCGCAGATCAGCATGTCGCTGCTGCACTGGATCGCTCCCAAGGACGGCGTCCACCGCCGCCCCAGCGAACTGGGTTATGCCTACCGCATCGTCGACGAAAGCTGCTGGAAAAACTGGCTGAGCCAAATCGCCGGTTATCCGACAACGGATCTGGAGGTCGTGCACCGCACGCTGCGCGTACGCGACCAACGGCCAGCGGCTCGATTGGCGGAAGCCGCAGCGAAATCCCACGAGGCACAGGCCCGCGCGCTTCCGGAATCTCCTGCTCCCCCGGTCGCTGCACCCGTGCCTCCCGCAACGGCGATCGTCAACCCGAAGCTCGAAACGAAGCCGAAAGTGAAGTTCGAACCGCAGGTCGAAGTTGCGAAACTCGAAGCGGAATCCGCAGCGAGGCTCGAAAGCAAGACCGAAGCGAAGGCCGCAGCGAAGACCGAGGCAAAGATCGTCGTGTCCCCTCCCCCCACAGCACCCGAACCGGCTTCCGCTGGCGATCCTGTGAAGGAGAAGGTCCTGGCCCTGGTCGCCGACAAGACCGGCTATCCCGTCGACATGCTCGACCTAGACCTCGACCTTGAAGCAGATTTGGGCGTCGATACCGTCAAGCAGGCTGAAGTGATGGCTACCATCCGCGAAGCTTACTCTATTGCACGGGACGATCAGATTAGACTGCGCGATTTCCCCACGCTCGCCCATGTCATCCGGTTCGTGCACGATCGGCGGCCGGACCTTGCCGCGCAACCTGCGTCAGCCCCGGCGGCCACCGTGGTCAAAACCGTAGTCGAAGCCCCGGCCAAGACCGTGATCAAGGAAGCACCTGAAGTCAAAGCCATCCAGCCGGTGCCAGCTGCGCCTCCCACAATCGAAAGCGATGCCGTGAAGGAGCGCATCCTCGCCTTGATGGTCGAGAAGACCGGGTACCCGCAAGACATGCTCGACCTGGACCTCGACCTCGAAGCCGACCTCGGCGTCGACACCGTCAAGCAGGCGGAGATGTTCGCCGCCATTCGTGAGATCTACAGCATTCCCCGCGACGAGAATCGCAAGCTTCGCGACTATCCCACCCTGGCGCATGTGATCCGGTTCGTGTACGAGAAGCGACCGGACTTGGCGGCTGCCCCTGCTGCAGTTTCGTCCGAGCCGGTTTTTTCCGCGACGGTTTCGACGACGACGAACGAGCCGCTCGCGTCACCTTCGCCACTCGTGGCGCCGGCGAGTTCCGACGATCCCATCAAAAAGAAGGTGCTGCAGATTGTGGCCGAGAAGACCGGCTATCCCGAAGACATGTTGGACCTCGATCTCGACCTGGAAGCTGATCTCGGCGTCGATACAGTTAAGCAAGCCGAGATGTTCGCATCCGTGCGCGCCGCCTACAACATCCCCCGCGATGAGAATCTGAAGCTGCGCGATTTTCCCACGCTGGCCCATGTGATCAAGTTCGCGCACGATCGCTCAACACTCGTCGTGCCCGCCGCGGGAGCGTCCGCCGAGAAAGCGCCACGGGAAACCAAGGCAGAACCCAAAGCACAGAAGCCGGCATCTGCCGCTCCGATCCAGCCTCCGCGCCCTGCTGTCGCCAGCCTGGATCATGCAAATCGCATTCCGCGACGCGTGCCCGTACCAACCCCGCGCCCCCCGCTCACATTTTGCAAAGCCACGGGCGTGAAACTCGATCGCAACAGCCGCGTCGTCGTCATGTTCGACAAAGGTGGAGTTGGAGAAGCGCTGACCCAGGGCCTGCAAGCGATGTCGGTCGAAGTACTCCGCATCGACGGCGCGCCGGATGCCGATACGCTCACCAGTCTTCTCAAGAATTGGACTGCGGCCGGTCCCGTCAGCGGAGTTTACTGGCTGCCCGCGCTCGATCAGGAAGCAGATCTTCGCCAACTCGATTCTGCCGCCTGGCATGAAGCCCTGCGCGTGCGCGCCAAATCGCTCTACATCGCGATGCGCACCTTGTATGAAAATGTGGCACTCCCCGGTACGTTCCTAGTCGCGGCGACGCGACTCGGCGGCCAGCACGGCTACGACGCAGCCGGCGCGGTCGCTCCGCTCGGGGGCGCGGTCGTGGGCTTTGCCAAAACCTACAAACGGGAACGCCCGGAATCTCTCGTGAAGGCAATCGATTTTGAGCCCAATCGCAAAGCGGCCGAAGTCGCCGGCCTTCTGCTGGCAGAAACCCTGCATGACACAGGAGCCGTCGAGATCGGTTACACCGCAGACCAGCGTTGGACAGTCGGCCTCGAAGAACAGCCCGCCGCCGATGGCAAACCCGGCATGGTTCTGGATAAGAACAGCGTCTTTCTGATCACCGGCGCAGCAGGAAGCATCGTCTCGGCCATCACTGCCGATCTCGCGGCCGCATCCGGCGGCACGTTCTACCTGCTCGATCTCGTGCCCCAGCCCGACCCCAACAATCCGGACCTCAAGCGTTTCATCACCGACAAAGAATATCTCAAGCGCGACCTGTTCGCCCGCATCCAGTCCCGCGGCGAGCGGGCCACTCCGGCTCTGGTCGAGAAAGAGCTTGCCAACCTGGAACGAGCGCACGCCGCCCAATCCGCCATCGACGCCGTCCGCGCCGCCGGCGGCACTCCTTATTATTTCGCCGTCAATCTCACCGACGCTGAGGCGGTCGCCAAAGTGATCGATCAGGTCCGTCAGCGCAGCGGCCACATCGACGCGCTGCTGCATGCTGCCGGCATCGAACGCAGCCACTCCCTGCCCGATAAAGACCCGCGCGAATTTGATCTCGTGTTCGACGTCAAGAGCGACGGATTCTTCAATCTCCTGCATGCCATCGGCGACATGCCGCTCGGCGCCACCGTGGCGTTCAGTTCGATTGCCGGCCGCTTCGGCAACGTTGGCCAGACCGACTATAGTTCGGCCAACGATCTGCTGTGCAAGATCACGTCGAGCTTCCGCACGACCCGCCCCGCAACGCGTGGCATCGTGATCGACTGGACGGCATGGGGCGGGATCGGCATGGCAACTCGAGGCTCCATCCCGAAGATCATGGAACTCGCAGGAATCGATATGTTGCCGCCGGAAGCGGGCGTTCCGCTGATTCGCCGCGAACTCACCGCTGGAGCGACGCGCGGCGAAATTGTCATCGGCCAGCGCCTCGGTGTCTTACTCAACGACTGGGACGCTACCGGCGGACTCGATGCCTCGGCAACCGAGATTGCCTGGAAGTCCTCGCCAACCATCGGGCCCATGGTTGGCAAGGTCGCATCCCTGAGCCTTCACGACGGTTACACGATCGAGACCACTCTGGACCCACAGGTGCAGCCCTTCCTTCACGATCATCAGATTGACGGTACTCCAGTGCTACCCGGCGTGATGGGCATCGAAGCCTTCGCGGAAGCAGCTCTGTGCCTGCTTCCCGGATGGCATGTCGAAGCGATAGAAGACATTGCGTTCCTTGCGCCGTTCAAATTCTATCGAGGCCAACCGCGTGCGTTGCGGATCGAGACCCGAATTCATCCGCAACCGCAGCAGCGAGACCGGCTGGCGGCAGATTGCCGTCTGATCGGCCACCGCTCTCTGCCCAACCAGGCCGAGCCCCAACCGACAACACATTTCACCGCGTGTGTCCGGCTCGCTAAGCAACCTGCCCCGGCGCCGGCTGGAAAAATCTGGGCCACACCCAACGGAAGCGTCATCGAAGCCGCCGACATCTATCGCCTCTACTTCCACGGGCCCGCGTACCAGGTTGTGGAGAAGGCGTGGTGGGATGGCAAGCACATCATTGGTTTGATGGCCCAAGGTCTTCCACCTAACCATCATCCGTCTGAACTGCGGACCGTCACGGCGCCACGGCTGATTGAACTTTGCTTCCAAACCGCCGGTGTCTGGGAGTTGGGCGTCCAAGGCCGAATGGGCCTGCCGCAGCGCGTTCGCGAGGTCTCCTCGTTCCGCTCGCCGAGTTTGGCCGAGGGCCGCTTACATGCCGTGGTCACTCCCGACCTGGCCCAGGGAAGCTTCGATGCCGAAGTTCTGGACACAAAAGGAAATTGCTACCTGCGTCTCAAGGGTTACCGGACCGTGGCTCTCTCCGATGGCGTTGACACGGAGCATCTGAGAATCCTGCAGGCCATCATGTCAGGCGAGGCTGTTCTGGTGGCGTGAAGAATACGACTCGACGAAACCACGTCGTTTCAGCGGGGCGCTTATGCAGAATGAATTTCAACGAGTTGTGATTGTCAATCGCGGTGAAGCGGCGATGCGATTCATCCACGCGGCGCGCGAGTTCCGTCAGGAACACGGAGTGCCGCTGCGCACCATCGCGCTCTTCACCGAACCCGACCGTCATGCCATGTTTGTGCGCGAGGCGGACGAGGCAGTTTCTCTCGGCGCCGCCCACTTCACTGACCCGGATACTCATCGGCCCAAGAGCAGCTACCTCGACTACCGCCGGCTGGAAGAGGCGCTCACAGCCGCGCGGGCAGACGCGGTGTGGGTGGGCTGGGGCTTTGTCGCGGAACATGCGGCCTTCGCCGACCTTTGCCGCGAGTTGGGCATTGTGTTCATCGGGCCGACCGGGGATGTCATGCGCCGCCTGGGCGACAAGATCGCGGCGAAACGGATCGCGGAGCAGTCCTTGATTCCCGTCGCACCTTGGAGCGGTGGGCCGGTCGAGACCGTCGCGGACGCCTGTGCTCATGCCGACCGCATCGGTTTTCCACTCCTGATCAAGGCCACGGCAGGAGGCGGCGGGCGCGGCATTCGCCGCGTGCACTCCCCCAGCCAGCTGCCTCAGGCCTTTGAAAGCGCCCGCGTCGAGGCCTACAAAGCTTTTGGTGAGCCTACGGTTTTCCTCGAGAAAGTGGTCGAACGCGCGCGCCACGTCGAGGTTCAAATCATTGCCGATCAACATGGGACGACCTGGGCCGTCGGTGTGCGTGACTGCACCATCCAGCGCCGGCATCAGAAGGTCCTTGAAGAAGCGCCCTCCTCCGCGCTTTCTCTAGAAGAAGATGAGGCGCTGCGCCAGGCCTCAGTTCGTTTGAGCAGGACAGCCGGCTATACCAATGCCGGAACCGTAGAATTCCTTTACGAACCAGAGAGTCACCACTTCTGGTTCATGGAAGTGAATACTCGCCTGCAAGTTGAGCATCCGGTCACCGAATGCACCACCGGACTCGACCTCGTCAAGCTTCAAATCCATGTTGCGCGCGGCGGCCGTCTGCAAGCGGAGCCCCCGCGCACCACCGGTCACGCCATCGAAGTTCGGCTGAATGCGGAAGACCCCGACAACGGTTTCGCCGCAGCTCCCGGCCTCATTGAACGCTTTCGGATGGTGACGGGTCCGGGTGTGCGCGTCGACACCGGCGTGTCCGAGGGCGAACGCGTTCCGGCCGAGTTTGACTCAATGATCGCCAAGATCATCGGTTACGGTCAAAATCGGAGCGAAGCCCTGTCCCGCCTCACCCGCGCGCTGCAGGACAGCGTCATCGTTATCAAGGGTGGCGCCAGCAACAAAGCTTTTCTCCTGGACCTGCTCAACCGCAGCGAAGTACAGAACGGGCAAGTGGATGTCGGATGGCTCGACCGCCTGGCGACGGACGGCAACCACGTTTCCCGCAAACATGCCGATGTCGCTTTGGTGCAGGCCGCCATCGATGCCTACGATGCCGACTTGGCTGTGGAGCAGGCTCAGTTCTACTCATCCGCGGCACGCGGCCGGCCCCAGGTTAGGAGTGAGATCGGGCGAACTTTCGCGCTCCGCCATCGCGGGCAACTCTACTCGATGAAGACTCATCGCCTCGGTCCCAGAGACTACCGCATTGAGGTAGGAAATACGCAGGTCAAGGCCCACATCGACCGGCTGGGCCTGTACGAGTGTTGGCTCACCGCCTTCGGGCGCCGCTACCATGTCGTCTCGGTAGCCGACGGAGTGCATTCGCGCATTGAAGTGGAGGGTGTGGCTCACCGCGTGGATCGAGATGATGGAGGCGTCGTCCACTCCCCCATGCCGGCTGTTGTCGTTTCCATCGCTGTGAAGCCCGGGGACACGGTCGCCGTCGGGGACCGCCTCTGCGTGCTCGAGGCCATGAAGATGGAAACGCAGGTGGTCTCGCCACTTTCCGGCAAAGTCCGCCAAGTGATGACGATGCCGAATGTGCAGGTGGATACGGGCGCCCCGCTTCTCCAGATCGAGGCTGCCACTGCCGACGACGCGACCGCGCCGCAAACACCGGAGGTTTTTGGCGCATCCCAAGCCGTTCACGACCACGAAGAGGCTGCTCGGTCCTGGTGCGGCGAGAGCCTCCAAGAGCTTCGTCAACTCATGCTGGGTTTTGATCTCGATCCCGCCCAGTGTTCCCGGCAGTTTGCTGCATGGAGCCACACCTGCCCCGCAGATGGCGCCGAAATAAAACACGGCGAGGACGAGATTCTCAGCATCTTTGTGGACATATGTTCTTTGTTTCATCGCGAACCGGAAGTCAACCATCGCGCATCCGGAGAAGAGCCGAGTTCCGAGTCCTATCTCTTTTCCTACTTGCGCATGGTCGAGACCAACGGGGAAGGACTACCACCCGCCATTGTCGATGCCTTGCGACGCGCTGTCGCTCATTACGGAGTCCACACTCTGGACGGCTCGCCCGAACTGAAAGAGAGCTTGCTCTGGATCTGCAAGTCGAACCAGCGCATGGAGCAGCAAACCACTGTCATCCTCGACATCCTCGAACGCCGCTTGCAGCGTGCTAACTGCCCGGAACCGCGCCCCAACGGATCGTTCCGGACGCTCCTCGATCGAATCATATCGATCGCCCGCGAACCCCATCCCGCCGTCAGCGATCTCGCCCGCGAAGTACGCTATCGTTACTTCGATCAGCCCGTATTTGAGCGGACCCGAAATCAAGTCTTCGAGGACGCAGAAAACCACCTCGCCTATCTCGCCACTCATCCCGACGCTGCCGACCGCCGCGCCAAGATTCATGCACTCATCGAGTGCCCGCACTTGCTGGCGAGCCTTTTCGCTTCCAGGTTCGCGGCTGCGAACACCGCCTTGCGCCACATCATGCTGGAGATACTCACCTGCAGGTACTACCGGATTCGCACCCTCCAGAATCTTCGCCCTACGGTCGTCGATGGGCATTGTTATGTCTCCGCTGAATACGATCACGAGGGCAAACGCGTTCACGTCTTCGCCCTCTACGCGGAATATGACCGCCTCTGCTCGGCGGCCCAGGCCCTGCTTCCGGTGTTCGCTGACGTGCCGGCCGACGATGACATCGTGATCGATTTCCACCTCTGTTCTTCCAGCAAGCTCGCCGATGCGGACGCAACCCAGCAAGCAGTGCAGGCGATGCTCAACCACGTTGCCTTTCCCCGTTCGATCCGTCGCATCGTGGTCTCGGTCGCTTATGCGAACCAGGGACATCGCGTCAGTGGCATGCAGCACTTCACCTATCGTCCGGGCCCCGATGGGTACGAGGAAGAGATCTTCTACCGCGGATTGCATCCCATGATGGGCAAGCGTCTCCATCTCTGGCGGCTCAGCAATTTCAAGATCGAGCGTCTGCCTTCCATAGAAGACGTCTATCTTCTCCATGCCGTCGCCAGGGACAATCCCAAGGATGAGCGTTTATTTGCCGCCGCGGAAGTGCGCGATGTGACCCCGGTGCGCGATGAAGCCGGGCACATTGTTCAATTGCCTCATCTGGAACGCATGTTGATGGAAGCGCTGGCCGCCATCCGGTTGTTTCAGTCGCGCCGGCGTCCGCATGAACGCTTGCACTGGAACCGCGTATTTCTTTATGTCTGGCCTGCGCTCAATCTCAAGTCGGATGAGTTGCATGCCATTGTGCGCCGCCTGGCGCCAGCGACCCAGGGACTGGGACTGGAACAGGTCGTGGTCCGTGCCCGCATTCCGAATCCCGCCACCGGAGAAATTCGCGACGTGGTGGTGCGCATCTCCAGCCCCGTCGGCAGCGGCCTGCTCATCACCTTCCGTCCCGCCGACAAACTGCTCCCGCTCAAACCGCTGACAGCATACGACCAAAAAGTCGTCCGCGTCCGCCAGCGCGGACTGGTTTACCCGTACGAGATCATCAAGATGCTCACTCCCACTCGCGAAGAGACACGAGCCGAATTCCCTCCGGGAGATTTTGTGGAGCATGATCTCGATGCCCAGGGATGTCTGGTTCCCGTAGATCGTCCCTATGGGCAGAACAAGGCCAACATTATCGTCGGCGTTATCCGCAATTTTTCCACTCGATACCCTGAAGGCATGACTCGCGTCCTGCTGCTCGGTGATCCCAGCCGCGATTTGGGCGCCCTTGCCGAGGTCGAGTGCCGCATCATTATCGCCGCTCTGGATCTTGCCGAGCAAAAAGGCGTCCCGCTGGAGTGGTTCCCCATCTCTGCCGGCGCCAAGATTTCCATGGAGAGCGGTGTCGAGAACATGGACTGGATCGCCCGCGTCCTGCGGCGCCTGGTGGAGTTCACCCAGGCCGGCGGCGAAGTGAATCTAATCGTCAACGGAATCAACGTAGGGGCACAGCCCTACTGGAACGCTGAAGCCACCATGCTCATGCACACCCGGGGCATTCTGGTCATGACTCCGAAAGCTGCCATGGTCCTCACCGGCAAACGCGCCCTCGATTACTCGGGCGGCATTTCGGCCGAAGACAATCAGGGTATTGGCGGCTACGACCGCATCATGGGCGTGAACGGCCAGGCCCAATACTGGGCCCGCCACATCAATGAAGCCTGCCACATTCTCTTCCGCCATTATGACCACACTTACGTTCTGCCCGGTGAGCGCTTCCCCCGCCGTGCCGCGACCACCGATCCCATCGAGCGCGACGTGCAAATCTATCCTCACAACAAGAATGGCGAGGAAGGTTTTGCGTGGGTGGGAGAAATTCTGTCCGACGAGACCAATCCCGGCCGGAAGAAACCCTTCGACATTCGACGCGTCATGATGGCCGCCATCGACCAGGACCACCCGCCGCTGGAGCGCTGGGCCGGCATGCGGGCGGCCGAGACCGCGGTCGTCTGGGACGCCCACCTCGGCGGTTACCCGGTGTGCCTCATTGGCATCGAGTCCCGCTCCATGCCCCGCATGGGATTTGTCCCCGCCGACGGCCCAGACCAATGGTCCGCCGGAACACTCTTCCCGCAGTCTTCGAAAAAGGTGGCCCGCGCCATCAATGCCGCCAACGGCAATCGTCCGGTTGTGGTCCTCGCTAACCTCTCCGGATTCGATGGTTCGCCCGAGTCGATGCGCCGTCTGCAACTCGAATACGGTGCGGAGATCGGCAGGGCCGTCGTGAACTTCAAGGGCCCCATCGTGTTCTGCGTGATCTCGCGGTTTCACGGCGGCGCGTATGTAGTCTTTTCGCGGGCCCTGAACCCACAACTTGAAGTCGCCGCCTTGGAGGGAACCTTCGCCTCAGTGATTGGCGGCGCTCCCGCGGCGGCCGTGGTTTTCGCTGGCGAGGTTGAGGCCAGAACTCGCAAAGACGAGCGCCTGCAAGCGCTGAATCAAGCGATGATGCAGGCCGAAGGCGCCGAGAAAGGACGCCTGCGCGCGCAGTCGAATGAACTATTCAAGGTTGTATATTCCGAAAAATTGGGCGAAATGGCTGCCGAATTCGACCGCGTGCACAGCGTACACCGGGCGCTCAGCGTGGGCGCTCTGAACTACATCATTCCTCCGGCAAATCTTCGCCCCTATTTGATCGACGCGGTGGAACGCGGCATTCGAGGCGAGGAGAACGCCAGGGGGAAAACGCAACTCGAAATCGTGGAAGCCGCCTAATCTCAGCCGGCGGGCGGAGGTCCGGATCGAATCCCGCGTGCGGTCGTGCGGACCTCAGCCGTTGAACAGAAGAACAGATGCTTTTATGGACGTCTACTGGCTCGAGCAGAACGAAGCCGATGTGGCGGCTGAGAATCAATGGCTGAGCGAGGGAGAATCCCTTTGCCTCACCGGCATGCGCTTTCTCAAAAGGCGCACCGACTGGCGCCTCGGCCGCTGGACCGCGAAACGCGCTCTGGCAGCCTGCCTTCACCTGCCCGCAGGTCTCCCCGCACTCGCGAACATCGAAATACGCACCGCACCGTCCGGCGCACCAGAGGTTTTTCTCCTCAACCATAGCGCGCCTGTCACGATCTCACTCAGCCACTGCGCCGGCATGGCAACGTGCGCCGTCGCGCCGTCAGTGACCAGCCTTGGTTGTGATCTCGAGACGGTCGAGCCCCGCATCGCCACCTTCGCCGCCGACTACTTCACCTCCAACGAGCAAGCGCTCGTGGAACGTGCCATCGCGGAAGACCAACCGTTGCTCGTGACCCTGCTGTGGAGCTCGAAAGAGAGCGCGCTCAAGGCCCTCAACGCTGGGCTTCGGCTCGATACCAACTCTGTGGAGGTAAGTCTCCTCGATGCGCTGCCGCTGCAGGTCGAAGGCACTCCACCACAAGCGAATCCCGTTGCCCCGGCCGCAGCCCCCGAAGGATGGCGTCCCCTGCAAGTTCGCTATTCCGGCAGCCAAGTCTTCTGCGGCTGGTGGCGACACGCGAACCATCTGGTTCGCACGGTCGTCTCCGCCGAACCGCTGCGCTCACCAATTTCGTTGCTCCACTCTTCCCAAGACTCGCCCTCTGCACTCTCATCGCTAACCGTTTGTTCGTAGCTGACTCTCACGATTCTCGAATCCGTACCACGCCGAACTGGTAACACATTACTGTCCTCGCCTTGGCCTTCCTCCTGCTGCCCGCTACACCTCCGATACCTGCCCCTGCACCCGCTCTCCGACGTATGCTCTCCCCATTCCGACAAGACTTTCCTATGAACCTCCCCCATCAGCAGCAACGTCGAGAACTTCGCTACCCCTTGCATCTGCCTGTACTGGTCAGCATGTCCCAGCGTAAGGAAATGCGTACCCGCTCCGAGAACATCAGTCTCGGTGGCATTCTTGTGTCCAGCGCCATTCCGCTTCCTGAGGGTTCCTCGGTGGACGTGTCGGTTGGAGTGGACCACTTACCCGACCCAGGCATCCTGTTGCGCGCTCGCGGCAAGGTCCTTCGAGTACAGCCGAAAGACACCGGAGAGTTCGCCATCGCGATTCAGTTGGAGAGTTCGTTCCAGCTGCCGCTTTGGAAATCTGAGCCTCTTGCCGATTCCAAAGAGCGGAACCTGCCCTCTCTGGTCTCGCGAAAGAATGCGGCCGCCGCCAGTCGCGGATCGCACTCTGACCTGGCCTGGCATACCGAAACTTAATCGCGCCAATATAAGAAGGCTAACCCACGGGACGGGAGTTATTGCGCGAATCACCCAGACCCGGAAAACCCCGCCGCCCATCAGTGCCTAGGCCTGGCACTCACGGGCCATTCTCTCTTTTCCCGCCCAGTCGTATGCTTGTTCTCGAGCAGCACTTGGGGGAGGGCTGATCAACAAACGCTCAGGACTCAAACCGAGTCCGGGGCGTTTTGTTTTGTAGCCCCAGAAACAACGCTAGACAGCTATCCGCTTCTACTTCTACGCCGCCTTTTCATACGCGTGCGCTACGCACAGAATAGTCGCTTCGTCGAAATGCTTGCCCAGAATCTGTAGCCCGATCGGCAACTTCTCCTTCGTCTCACCGCACGGCACCGAAATCCCCGGAATCCCTGCCAGGTCCGCGGTCACGGTGTAGATATCGGCCAGGTACATGGCCAGCGGATCATTCGACTTCTCGCCCAGCCGGAACGCAGCCGTCGGACTGGTCGGCGTCACAATCGCATCGACTTTGCCGAAGGCCTGGTCAAAATCGCGGGTCAGCAGCGTCCGCACCTTCTGCGCTTTCAAGTAATACGCATCGTAGTAGCCGGCACTCAACGCATACGTGCCCAGCATGATGCGCCGTTTCACCTCGGCGCCGAAGCCCTCGTCGCGGCTGCGCCGGTACATCTCCGACAACGTCTTCACTCCCCGCGCCCGGTGGCCGTAGCGCACACCGTCGAAGCGCGCCAGATTCGCCGAAGCTTCCGCCGTCGCAATCAGGTAATACGTCGGAATCGCGTACGGCGTGTGCGGCAGCGAAACCGGCACAATCTCGCAGCCGAGTCCCTTCAGCTTGTCGATCGCCGCTTCCACAGCCTGCCGGACTTCGTCGTCCAGGCCTTCCCCGAAATATTCCTTGGCCACACCCAGTTTGATTCCACGAACCGGCTGGTCGAGTTCGGCGACGTAATCGGGCACCGGCACATCGGCGGACGTGGAATCCATCGGATCGCGCCCGGCAATCGTGCGCAGCACAATCGCCGCGTCTTTTACCGTTTTTGCCAGCGGTCCGATGTGATCGAGCGACGACGCAAACGCGATCAGTCCATAGCGGGACACGCGTCCATAGGTCGGCATCAATCCCACCACGCCGCAGAACGCCGCCGGTTGCCGGATCGATCCACCCGTATCCGAGCCCAGAGCAACCACCGCCATGTCCGACGCTACCGCCGCGGCCGAACCTCCGGAAGACCCTCCCGGCACGCGATTTAAATCGCGCGGATTACGCACCGGATGATAAGCGGAGTTTTCATTCGACGAGCCCATGGCAAACTCATCGCAGTTCATCTTCCCCAGCACCACTGCGCCCGCCGCTTCCATGCGCGCCACGGCCGTGCAGTCATACGGAGGAATATAGTTCTCCAGAATCTTCGATCCCGCCGTGGTCCGCAGGCCGCGCGTGCTCATCACGTCCTTGATGCCAACCGGAACGCCGCCCAGCGCCGGCAGCGTCTTGCCCTCCGCCGCCATGCGGTCCATGCGATCCGCCTGCTCCAGTGCGCGTTCCTTCGACAGCGTCAGGAATGCGCCGATCTGGCCATCTTCTTTCTGAATGCGGGCATAATGTGCCTCCGCCAGCGCGAGCGCGGTGGTTTTGCGCTCCTGCACCGCCATCCGGGCGGCGTCGATCGTGAGTAACTTCAAATCCATAGATTGGTTCGCGGAATTTGACGCGGGCTCAACGCTCAATTACTTTCGGCACTCGGAAGAAGTCTTCGTCCGCATCAGGAGCATTGGCCAGGGCTTCTTCATGCGGCAGCGACTTACGCAGTCCCTCGAGAACATCTTCGCGGCTGGCGTATGCGAATCGCGCGCTTCCTTGCTTCGCTTCATCCACTCCATAACGATCGGAAACCTGCGCCATCGGCGGCACATCCGACGTATCGAGTTCGTTCAGCCGGTCGACGTACTCGAGAATGGAATTCAGATCCCGCAGCATTCCCGTGCGCTCCTCCTCGCTGAGCTCCAGATTGGCCAGCTCCGCGACGTAAGCGACATCTTTGTCGGTAACTTTCATGGAAATTAGGATGGGAGATCAGCGCAGATTCTTGTCCGCGCTTTCTTGAGGAGCAACCACGAACTCAATCCTGCGGACCGCCTCGGCCGTATACCGGTTGATCACCGCCAGGTATCGCGGCGCCAGCGCCTGCAACTCAGCTTTCCATCCCGGACCGCCGACCTCCACGCGCAACACTCCATCCTCGAAGCTCAGAGCGCGCGTGCGCTCGGCCACGGCTGATCCGCAAACCACTGGCCACGCCATCAGCGGCGCCTCAGCCCGTGGCGCCAGCCGCAAAGATTGCGCGACAATTTTTTCGAGCCCCGATCCTGCCTGCTCCAAATGCCGTTCCTCGTTTCGCAAGTGCGCGACCACCTCGAGAGATAACGATTTTAGCATTCCCGCCACTTCGCCCGTGCGCGATCTGGCCATGCACTAAGCGGGGAATTCACGGCGCACGAATTCGAGTGCGGCGTCTCGCGAGGGTAATCGCCCTTCAGATCGGAAGTCTTCCACCGCATTCAGGATCTCGCGGAATTTCGGACCGGGAACATGCCCCGCAGCAATCAAATCATCACCGGTGACCAGGGGCGAAGGACGCATCTTCTCCGGTGGAATCTCTAAACGCTTCTGCCGGATAAATTCATAGGTACTGAGATTTCGGTGGCTGGCCAGGCAGTCCGCCCGATGCAAGGCCAGATGCTCATCGAACGCCGGCATGCGAAGAAATTTCTTCAGCGTCGACTCCTTCATGCGCGTCGCGTGGCCGAAGCGCATGTGATTGTCGACCAGCGCCAGAATCTGCTCGGTATCGTCGTTCGAAAATCGCAAGCGCCGGCAGATTTCTTCCGCCATCTTCACGCCTACTTCGACGTGGCTGTCGAACCGGATGCGGTCCGGTGCCACCCTGAAAGTCGGCGGCTTGCCCACATCGTGCAGCAGCGCTCCCCAGGCCAGCGTCAGCGGACAAGGCGTCGGCAGATTGTCCAGAAGCAGCAGCGTGTGCACAAACACGTCGCCCTCGGGATGGAATTCCGCAGGTTGCTCCACTCCCTTCATCGCCGAGATCTCTGGCAGAACCTGCCTAAGCAAACCGCTTTCGTCCAGTAAGAGGAACGCACGCCGGGCGCGCCCTTCCGTCAACATTCGAGTCAGTTCGTCGCGCATGCGCTCACGCGACACGGCTGTGATCTGGTCAGCCATTTTCTGCATCGCGGCAAACGTAGCCGGCTCGATCGCGTAGTCAAAACGCGCCGCAAAGCGCACCGCGCGGAGCATCCGCAATTTGTCTTCGCCGAAGCGCTGCTCGGGATCTCCGATAGTACGGATGATTCCCGCTTCCAGATCCTTGCGCCCGCCCACAAAGTCGAGCACCTCGCCGCTCACCGGATCGAGCAACATGCCGTTGATCGTGAAGTCGCGCCGCGCCACATCTTCCCGCGGTTCGCGGCTGAAACGCACTTCGTCTGGATGGCGCCCGTCGGAGTATCCGATATCGCTGCGGAACGTCGCCACCTCCACCGCGTGAGACTTCGAAGAATTCTCCGTAGAGACGTCGCTTGCAACGCCTCTCTCCGGCGCTGGCACAAGCACAACTCCAAACTGCGCTCCCACGGCGTACGTCTCAGGAAAGATACCCATAACTTGTTCCGGCGTCGCGTTCGTCGCCACGTCGTAATCCTTCGGATCGCGCCCCAGCAGAAGATCGCGCACGCATCCGCCCACCAGATAGGCGTGGAAGCCCCGCTGGCGCAGGGTTTGCACAATCGAGGTGGCGAAATCTTTCAGCATGGTCTGTGTCACCGGGCGATTCACGATCCCATGATGCTGCTCACAAAACCTATTGGCCAAGCTTGTCAGACGTCTAACCCACGTCCCACGCTGTTCGATAAGCATCCGCCAGCAGGCGCGATATGGCGGCGCGATCTACTCGCTCGGGCAGCGACGACGATTTGGCCGCGGCCTCGCACTCTGCAAAAAGCTTTTGCGCCATGGCGACCACCTTGTCCATCGAGTACTTGCCCGTACGCACGCGGATGAGCAAATCGCGCTCCGGACGAGGCAGCGTGATCGTACCCTCAGACAGCAGTTCCTTGCACTCATACAGCAGGCGCAGCGTGTGCATGGCCGCCTTCACGTCGTAGCCGTATTTCTCTTCGATCTCCGGTCGCTGCCCTTTCTTGCCGCGTCCCTTCCTTCCAGTCATGCGTTTCAGTTGGTCGTCGGCAAATCCCAGGAACGGCTTCACAAACAGACGAGCGAGAAAAACGAGCCGGTTCCTCACGATCTCCGCCCAGATGGCGTTGCGAAGAGTGCCCCCGGCAAACAGGAAGTGCAGCGCCGTCGGATTCCCCTTGCAAGCCAGTCCGGCCCATTTCTTCAGCGAGTACAGCGTGACGTCCACATCATGCGGACCGTTGCGCCGGTCGTTGCTGGCGGTCGACCATACGAAATGCGGCAGGGATTCCAGTCCGAGAACCAACTCCGGCGGCTCGATGTAGACGCCATAAATGTCGAGGTCGTCCGTGCCGTGCACCTTGGCACCATGCAGTTCGGAACCGCCCACGAACAAGTGGATCAGCCGGTCCGGGTAAGGGAAGCCCGCCTCCCGCACATGTTGGACCAAGTCAGCCATAAGACTTCGAATAATATAGGAACATGCCCGACGCCTTCATCCTCGGCATCGAAAGCTCCTGCGACGAGACCGCCGCGGCCGTGGTGCGTTCGGGCGAACAAATCGTCTCCAATGTCGTGGCCTCGCAGATCGCGACCCACCAGCCTTATGGCGGCGTTGTGCCCGAGCTCGCGTCGCGCGAGCATCTCCGCGCCATCGTGCCCGTCGTGCGCCAGGCGCTGGCCGAGTCGAAACAGACCTACAACTCCCTCGACGCCATCGCAGTCACGCAGGGCCCCGGCCTCGCCGGAGCATTGCTCGTCGGCATCAGCTACGCCAAGGCGCTGGCCTTCGCCCTCGACAAACCGCTGATTGCCGTCAACCATCTCGAGGGCCACATTCACTCTGTCCTGCTCGAGGAGCGCCAGAAGGGCAACCACGAATTGCAATTCCCCGTGCTGGCCCTCGTCGTCTCCGGCGGACACACACATCTCTATCTAGCCGCCGAAAAAGATGATGCATGGACCTACGAAAACATCGGCCACACCCGCGACGACGCCGCCGGAGAAGCCTTCGACAAAGTTGCCAAGCTTCTGGGCCTGGGATATCCCGGAGGCCCTGTGATCGATCGCCTCACCCCGCATGGCGACCCGAAGGCCGTGAAATTCCCCCCAGCCCAGATCAAGCATCGCGATCGCCGGGGCCGAAAGGATGGTAGAGGCGTCGCGCCGGACCTTCATTCTCATTCTAACGACGACCGCCCGCGCTTTGATTTTTCCTACAGCGGCATCAAGACCGCCATCCTGCGCTACGTTGAGGCCCACGATATGCGCCCGGCCGTGGAAGCGCGGCGGAAAGCCTTATTGAACACTGCCAAGCCAAAGCTGGAGGACTACCTCGCCCACTGCGACAAACTCACGCTCGATCTGGTGGCATCGTTCCAGCACGCGATTGTCGAGGACTTGGTGGGAAAGACTCTGGCGGCAGCCCGCGCCTACGACGTAGCGAATCTCTTCGTCACTGGAGGAGTCGCGGCCAACCACGAATTGCGGCAGACCTTTGAACGCGAGGCAGCGAAGCAGGGCCTGCCGGTATATTTTCCTTCGCGTCCGCTCTCGACCGACAACGCAGCCATGATCGCCGCCGCGGCCTATCCCAAATTTTTGCTGAAAGATTTTGCTGCGATGGATTTTTCCGCCGAGGCCGGATTGACGTTGAAGTAGCATCAGGAATCCGCTGTCACGCCTTGTGAGGTACCTATGAGCTACTTGAAATTGTGCCAAAGCCTGGTCCTAATTGGCGTCTGCGTCGGGGCGTCGTCCATCTTCGGACAGCAACCTGCCAATCCAACACATTCGTGGGAGGTTCTCATGAATGCTCCTGAGGCGAGAGAAGAGGCCCACAAACTGCTTGGATACTGCGGAGGCGCCGAGACGCAAGATGTCATGAATGCTTGCTACTCAATCGAGTTCAAGAATTCGGAGGAGCAGTTGAATTCAACGTATCAGGCAACACTGAAGCGACTCGATCAGGACGACCGCGAACCTGTGAGGGTTGCACAAAGGGCATGGCTGCGGTACCGGGAACTCCACTGTCAGGCCGTTGGCTTTTTGCAGGTAGGTCCGGAAGCCTAGAGCCGACTGTGGTCCTCAGATGCAAAGCTGAACTAAACTCAGCGCGCGCAAAGGAGATTCAAGCTGAGTACAAGACACCCTGACGAAATCGCATTTGGATGGGGCACCGCCTTTGGCGCCGCCTATTTCCCCGCCCCCTGCCCTCTCCCCGATTTGCCCAACACCGCATCCAGCGCCTTCCCCAGCTGCGCTTCAATGTCAATGTCCTTATAGATGGCAAAATTGGCGCGCTTCTCCGACTGGTCGAAGCCGCTCGCCCGGCCTGCAACTATAATGATTGGAATGCCCGCCGTCTCCGGCCTGCTCTTTAGTGCGGTAATCAATTCCGTTCCCGACATCTTCGGCATCTGCATGTCGGTCACAACCAATGCCGGTTGCACGCGCGTCAGAACTTCCAGCGCCTCTGCTCCATTGGTGGCAGACTCGACCGCAAATCCGCGCTGCTCCAGAAAGCGGCACACGGTATAGCGGATCAGCATGGAGTCGTCGACAACTAAAGCCACCACTGTCATAGAAATACGGAAGCCGCCCACACGCCCCCGGGTGCGACAGTAGCAGACCATTTTCGCGCCCGCCAAGCCGAAACCGTGTGCCGCAATTACTTCCGTCACGCGGACGTCACGCGGCGACCGGAAAGACGATCAGATCTCGCTTTCCTGGGTGCGCTCTTCAATGTTCATGTCTTTGAATTCGCTGGACTCGAAGATCTCCCCGCACTCCTTACACTCGACGAACTCAGAATCCTCGTCCCGGCTCACGATCTGCACGCGGGGGTGCTTGCATGGCTGCTTCATATCACGGCTTGGAGGAGGCGCGGGCGGCTTGGAGGTCATAAACCCGGTGGGTCCCCAGCTGGCCAAATGCGAGGGGGCGGTTTTTGCCGGAATTTCCCGGTATTTTAGACCCGCCTTGCCGGTTGTCAAGCCCCCTGTCATTGCTCTGTCGTAATTTCGTAACAAAACTTGATCCGTCCCTCCGACGCCCCATCGATCTCCCTTCCTCCAAATTCCGACCAAAATTATCGTATACCCATAACCCATTCAGTTCTGGATACTTACCGCTAGGGTCGATTTTTTCACCGCTGCCTGCATGGACTTGCGACGATCCAATAAAGTGACGTAGAATGAATTACGACGGAAAAGGTCGGAATTCAAGTCCCGGTCGACCCGTCGGCTTTCACAACAGGACCACGGGCGTTCGGATTAGGAACGCAGGAATCACGAGTGCTGAAGCTTACCAAGAAGGCCGACTACGCGCTGATGGCGATGAAGCATCTCGCCGAGCACTCCAGCGAGGGCTCGCGCAGCGCGAAGGACGTGGCGGACGCCTATGGCATCCCTCCCGAGGCTCTGGCAAAGATTCTCCAGCGCCTGGTCAGGTCCGGCTTATTGCACTCGCAGCATGGCACCAACGGTGGCTACACGCTAGCGCGAGCCGCGCACACAATTTCGGCTTTCGAGGTAATTCAAGCCATCGATGGCCCGTTGTTCATCACCTCGTGCATCACAGTGCGCGGCGAGTGCGACCAGAGTGACCGCTGCAACATCCGCGAACCGCTGCGCAAGGTGAACGAAAGTATTGAAGCTGTGCTGAAGCGCATCAAGATTTCGCACATGCGCGAAGAACCGGAAGAAGCCGGGTGCGAGGCTCCCAAAGCAACCGAGTTGGTGACCATCGGCTGAAGCGCTGAACAGAAGAGATTCATCAAAACAGAATAACGAAGAGATTTTACAAAGCGAGATTTTACAAAGCGAGATTTTACAAAGTAGGAGAGGCAATCAATGAGCACGGACGTGAAGATCCCCCAGACAAGCACGCAGGCGCATCACCCCGACGCCAAAGGTGTGAAGCTGCCCATCTACATGGATAACCACGCCACCACCCCCATGGATCCCCGGGTGCTGGAAGAGATGCTGCCCTACTTCATGGAGAAGTTCGGCAACGCGGCCAGCCGTAATCACTCCTTCGGATGGGCTGCCGAAGAAGGCGTGGAGACGGCTCGCGAGCGCATCGCCAAGCTGGTCGGCGCGACCACCAAAGAAATCATCTTCACCTCCGGCGCCACCGAAAGCGACAACCTCGCCATCAAGGGCGTGGCCGAGATGTACCGCGAAAAGGGCAACCACATCATCACCGCGGTCACCGAGCACAAGGCCGTGCTCGATACCTGCAAGCGCCTGGAAAAGTATGGCTACCGCGTCACCTACATGCCCGTGCAGAAAGACGGTCTGATCGATCTCGACGACCTGAAGCGCGCCATGGACGACAAGACCATCCTGGTCACGATCATGGCCGCCAACAACGAAATCGGCGTGTTGCAACCCGTCGCCGAGATTGGCAAACTGTGTCACGAGCGCGGCGTGATCTTCCACACCGACGCGACCCAGTACGTCGGCAAAGTGCCGACCGACGTGAACAAGCAGAACATCGACCTGGCCTCCATCTCGGGTCACAAGATGTACGGTCCAAAAGGTGTAGGAGCCTTGTACGTGCGCCGCAAGAATCCGCGCGTGCAGATTTCCGCCATCATCGACGGTGGCGGCCACGAGCGCGGCATGCGCTCGGGCACTTTGAACGTTCCCGGAATCGTCGGGCTCGGCAAGGCCTGTGCCCTGGCGCAGGAAGAAATGCCGCAGGAATCCTGTCGTCTGGCCGGCCTGCGCAACCGCCTGCGCGACCGCATCATGAACCGTCTCGACGAGACTTACATCAACGGCTCGACCGAACATCGTTTGCCCGGCAACTTGAACATCAGCTTCGCATACGTGGAAGGCGAATCGCTCCTGATGGGCATCAACGACATCGCCGTTTCCAGCGGCTCGGCCTGCACCTCGGCCACCCTGGAGCCATCTTAT
>Ga0209517_10001213_pt1 | contig 39942 bp, 37 predicted proteins | sample PeaSoiMetSII2010_FD_187695 | JGI IMG/M metagenome (GOLD analysis project Ga0209517, IMG submission 187695) | Peat soil microbial communities from Weissenstadt, Germany - SII-2010 (SPAdes) (version 2) | ecosystem: Environmental > Terrestrial > Soil > Wetlands > Peat | place: Germany...
AAGGCAAATGAAAGGCACGGGACTAGAACCGATATTCCCCGTGTGGGGGCTGCCGACGCGGGATCTGGCACAGGAGATGATCGCGTCCGGAGTACGAGCGAAGTTGACTTGTATCGACACAAGGAAACTTGAGCAATCCTTCGCCGGCCGCGAGTTCGATCAGACGTTTCTGTCGGCCTTACCCGATGGAGCGGATCCCTGCGGTGAACGCGGGGAATTCCATTCATTTGTATATGCAGGGCCCATGCTGAACGCTGCCCTCTCGGTTTCAGTGGGCGTGACGGTGGTTCGCGATCACTTTGCCTTTGCCGACCTGATTTCTGGCTGAGTGTATTCTTCTAGAGTCTTCCTGGCTGCTGTCACCTCTTCAGCGGCACCGCCGCTCTCCCCCTCTATCATCTTCTGTGCTCGGGGTCTTCAGCCCCTCATCACTCGAGTAGGGTCGCCTCCGCACCTGACAGTCAGACCAGATTCCCGGCAAACGCGCAACCCCATGTGCGTCCGCAGATGATGACAACGCGCTTGTTACCTCCCATAGACATGCTCATCCACGTCCATCTCTTTCGCCTCGGCATGACCTGCCATTGACGCCGGGATGCTTTCTAGAGTAGATTTGCTCTTGTCACCAGTAAACATAGTTACAGTGGTTACATAGATTTACCTCAATGAAACTGGTCAATCACCACTGGATACCGCGCGACATCGTCGGGGGCAACCTCGCCTTAGATCTAGTGAACACCGTGTCAGGCTGGAATAATGATTCGGAAGACTGGGTTCCCGATATTGCCATTTTCCTTGTTTGGGCTCGAACCAGCCGTGTACTCGGTACACGAGAGCAGAACGAGGCTGCTCGCCACGCTAAGGATTCCCCCGTTGCGGCCGAGCGGGTTCTTGCTTCCGTGAAAGAGCTACGTTTCGCTTTGTGGAGGCTCACAGATTCTCTCGAACATCGTAAGGCCGCCGAGCCCGGCGATCTCACAGTAATTGACGAATGGAAGCGCCGATTGGCCCTTTCTGAGGAAGTCATAGTCAGAGGCAACAAGATCGACTTCGCAATCAACCGGGATATTTCAGCGCTGGAACTTCCCGGCCTCCGAGTGACCGCGGCGGCCCTGTCGTTTCTGAAGAACCTCTCTGCGGCGCGAATCAAGACGTGCCCGGCCCACGATTGTGGCTGGAAGTTCGTGGACCAATCAAAGAACAGGTCACGGCGGTGGTGCGACATGGCTGTCTGTGGAAACTTGGCGAAGACGAGGCAGTACCGTGCGCGAAATGGTTAAGACAATATAAGGGTGGGATGTGGCACCGAACAGCACCCTGAGCAGTGGGGTGATCGGTGAAGAATCTTACATAACCTGTAACGACGCGGATGGTGGTTGCACTATGCCGTGAGAATTCTGTGGTGAGATCACTATGGGCCGGACAATCGCCTATCTCGGGGTTCCCACCAGTCTCGGGTCGTACAGCCCTGGACAGGAGAAGGCTCCGCAAGCCTTCCGAGACGCGGGCTTTCCGGAAATGCTTCGCAAGGAAGGTCTGACGGTCGTCGATTACGGCGATCTTCCCGTGCGGCGCTGGCGTCCTGATAGAAAGGATCCGCTGGCGCAGCACTGGGAGGCAGTCGTTGCTTGCGTCCAGGAGACCGACGCCCGTTTGTCGGAAGCGGTGAGTCAACGGCACATTCCCGTTGTGATCGGTGGAAATTGCACCATCGAGTTTGGAGTGGTCGCAGCGAATCTGAGGGAGTGCGAGAGCCTGGGTCTGATTTACCTGGACCTGCATGCCGACATGAATACTCCCGTGTCCACCACGGATGGCGCGCTGGACTGGATGGGAGTGGCGCATATGTTGGGCTTGAACGGGGCTATTCCACAATTGGCAGGCTGTGGACCGCGCTATCCCTTGATTTCCCCAGCGCAGGTTCATCTCGTTGGATTCGACCCAGACAGCGCAACCGAGTGGGAGCGCAGTGTCATCCGGGATTGTGCAATCGCAACGTCGCATCTAGCCGATGTCGCCCAGTCCCCCGTCAGGTGCGCAGACACGATCCTATCCCAATGGGCGACGAAGTTTGAGCGGCTTCTCGTGCACTTTGATGTCGATGTGATTGATTTTAACGATCTGCCGCTGGCGGAGAACTATTCGAAAAACAAGGGGCTGTCCTATAGCCATACGCTGGAGGTGTTGGAGGTTTTGCTTAAGAGCCCGAAGTTTGTCGGATTGACTCTGGCGGAAATTAACCCGGACCACGGTGCCGAAGATGGATCCACTATCCAGAGGTTCGCTCAAGATCTATCGCGATTACTCGCGGGAGTACCCAGGTGATTAGAAATGGCAGGAACGAGTCGCCGCTTGGGGCTTCGATCCCACCCGCGCCCGCAATTCGTGTAAGATTCTTACTGGCGAGTACAGTGCACCGCTTCTGCGCGGGTTGATCGTGCCGGACCGATTCGAGATGGGCCGGCCTTCGTCGATACTGCGCTTCTTGATACTCCCCAATACCCAGGTAGAACCGCAGCCTCTGGGCCAGCGGCACATTCCTGCCAGGAGAGACTGAATGGCGAAAATCGCAAAGACAGCCGACCGGAAGAAGGTCATGGACACCACGAAATCGACCGCATGTCCCAAGTGCGGCAAGGATACCCGCATCGTCAAGCGCATGAAAGATCGCGAGCGCGGCGTGCCCGGCGGGATTTATATTTCGTGCTCGGCCTGCGAGTTTTTTGAAAAGTTGTGAACGGATCCCGGTTCCCGTTTCCATTCGTAGCGGCCTTGCTGCACCCACAACCGAACCTGATCCTCCACGGAAAAGCTCTCATGGCCGGGCACGACAAACTTTGAGTCCAGGGAAAAGGCGTGGGCTTCCAGAGGGACGGTGAAATGAAGTTTCGTATTCACGAAGCCGCGGACGAAGAGCTCCGCGTAACGCTCCACGCCTAGCACTTGCACCTGCACGGCGTGGACGAGGGAATGAAACAGTGATCTCTCCTCCAGTCTCTCGTTAAAGACGACGACATCGAGAAAAGTCAGAGACGCCATGTGGGTGACATCCGGCAAGTTTGCCAGCAACGTTTTCGCTTCCTCGTAAAAAGGCGGATTGGGCAGGCGTTGTCCGTCGAGTTCCACCACCCGCACCTGGTCAAGCAAGGATCGAGAGAAGTAGCGTCCCATGAGGGCCCGGTGTTGCTCGGGAAGGGGTACGGCGGTAGGGAAATAGCGCTCGCGCTGCTGGCGCAACCATGAGGAAAGAAGATCGATGCCTTCCCGCACCTTCTCTTCGCTGAGATCGGGGGCGGGCATGGAGATCGTCTCTTCTTCGCTCGGGATATTGTCCTGGATGGAAGAGTAATACTCGCTCAAGAATCTGGCGGTCTCGACGGACTTGTGGAGCACGTCGCGCTGCCCGTGGCGAGCGAGATCTTCGATGGAAAAGCGCATACGAAGCTGATGGGTGACGCAATGGGCGCTGAGCAACTCCAACTGAGCATGGCGCAACGCAGCATTCATTTGGACAATGGCGACTCGATCTTCCGTTTTATTCCACGAATACATCCGACAACACTCCTGAAAATTTAGAAATTGGACTCGTACACGATGCTTCAGGCCCAGGTCTCGGGCCCGCAGGGGCGGAAGCCCGCATTGTTGCGGCTCGGCGCAGCACGGCCGAAGCCGCGCGCAAACCCCAGTCAGAAGCATTTAGACGAGCTCTCGCAAATTTGGCGTGCAGGACTGCGGGAAGGACCCTAAGTGCTTAATCTCTTATACCGCATTACATAGACATCGTCAACATAATAATAAACGAATATCATAGACAGCGTAAACATAATCAGCGGGCCGCCTCGGGCGGTGGAAATCCGGTGCCGGAAAGCGCGATCGAGTCGGGTGCTGGGGTTACGCCGGGCGGGGGCAATCGAGTCTTGACTTGCCCCATAGCCCGCGTTGCGGGGAGGCGGGGAAGGGCTCCCATTCGTTACTTTACCGGATTGTGTAGACATTGTAAACATATTTCTTTGTCCCGCCGCGCGCGGCTGTTAGGATGTCGTTGTTAGGATGCTACGGAGGCAACCATGGCACGACCGCCCGACCCCGACCTGGAGAAACGTATTCTGGACGCCGCGCAGAAGCTATGGAGAAAGGACGGCTCCAAAGCTCTCACCATGCGGGCGGTGGCGCGGGCCGCGGATACGAACACGCCCGCGGTGTATCGGCGGTTCCGCGACCGGCGAGACCTGGTGCGCGCATTGCTGCGCCGCAGCCAACAGGAGTTCGGCAGCATCCTCGAAACCTGCCGTTCGGTGGAAGAAGCGGCCGCCGCCTACCTGCGGTACGCCTTGGCTCGACCTCATGAATACGAACTCTTCTATCAATACATCAGCGAACTATCCCAGCCGGACCCCTCTGGGCGCGCGCCTTCCTTAAAGGAATCGCGGCCCAACTTCGTTGCGCTGGAAAGAATGTTGTCGGAAGAACTGGGTGGAGCGCCGCAAGATCACAGGTGCCTGGCACTCTCCCTGTGGGCATTGATGCACGGAACCGCCACGCTCTTGCTCTGGAAGGCAGTTCCGCCCGGACAGGAGGCGGCGCTGCGATCGGTTTTCGCGGCGGCGGTCCGAGCCATGCTCCGCGCCCCATTCACTTCCTCGATTCGGAAGGTGCGCGGAAGCCGCGCGCAGGTGCGAAGATTTAGCGGCAGGACTTGAAGGGGCTGTTAGCAAAGTCAGCGTGGGCGCCGGAAGCTCACCCAGGGAGACTCTGATTCAGTAACATCGAAGAGCTGGACCACAGGGTACACAGGGGTGCACGGAGGCACCCAGGGGCTTAATCGCACTTTCCCCGGGGCGTTAAACATTGTGGGGTGGAACTCGGTCGTCCCTCCGGGACTCGCGCATCTCTCGCACTTTTCCCGGCGCTGAAGCGCCGGGCTATTGGCAGATGCCCCTCCGGGGCGGCAGGCCCGCGTTATTTTGCCAGGCGGTTGTATTTCTTTAGGACCTCTTGCAGGCGGTCGTGGGGCAGGGCTATGACGGTGTGGTTGTCGATGCCGGTCATGGTTTCGGCGGCTACCATGGCGTTGACTACGGCTTCTTCGGTGGCTTGGACGGTGGCTAGAAACAGGGGATCGAGGCTGTCGTTGGGCAACATTTTCAGGTCGCGGATTCCCTTCGTAGACGCCGCTCCGGGATTTGCCGTGGAGAAGGCTACGAAGATGTCGCCGGAACCGTCGCCGGAGTAGCTGCCGTCGCGGCCCAGGCCTAGGGAGGCTCGGCGGGCTAGGCGCTTCAGTTGGGTCGGGATCAGCGGCGCGTCGGTAGCGACTACGATGATGATCGAGCCTACGTCCTCTCCGTAGGCGGGGTGCTCGGGGATTTCCTTGCCTACGGGGACTCCGGCGATGCGCAACTGGTCGCGCTGTCCGTAGTTGCACTGCACGAGCACGCCGACCGTGTATCCGCCTGCTTTCGCGTCGAGCACGCGCGAGGAGGTTCCTATTCCTCCCTTGAATTCGTTGCAGATCATGCCGGTGCCGCCGCCTACGTTGCCCTCTTCTACGGGGCCACCGCGCGCGGAATCTAGCGCGTGGAAGACGTGCTCGGGTTTCACGTGGAATCCGTTGATGTCGTTGAGATAGCCGTCCCAGGTCTCGGCAACGACGGGCAACGACCACCAGTAGCCTTCCATGTCGGGCTCGCCGCGCTCCACTTTCCAGGCGATGACGGCGTCGCGCACCACGCCTACGCTGTGCGTGTTGGTGATCATGATGGGGCCGTTGAGAAAGCCGGAATCTTCGAGCCAGGTCGTGCCCGTCATCTCGCCGTTGCCGTTGAGAGTGAACCAGGCGCCGAAGACGGAATCGTTCGCGTTTTTCCCGCGCGGATGAATGGCGGTGACGCCGGTGCGGACCGGGCCTTCTCCCACTTTGAGCTTGCCGCTGCCGGAGATGAGCGTGGTGTGTCCGACTTCTACGCCTTTGACATCGGTGATGGCGTTGTTCGCGCCGGGCGTGCCGTCGAAGGGGACGCCCAGGTCGCGGGCTCGGGGCTTGGCTTGGGAGAAGGAGAGAGTGCCGGCGCAGAGAAGAGCGCAGAGAAGTACGGTCGGGAATGAGAGGATTCGAAATTGCGTCATAAGTGTTATTCCGATGGAGTGCCGGCGGCAGTATAAAGCATGGGGGGGTGGTTTAGAATCCTGCTAAGCAAAGCAGGTTTGGTTAGGACACGGCGTCAGGAGACGAAATGGAGAACTGGAAGCGGGCGGTGATTGCGGGATCGGCGGCAGCGGCGGCGGTGTTGGTGATGAAGGGGAAACGTCCGGCAGCGGTGTTGGTGGGAGGGGTGGGATTGGCGGTGCTGGCGTCGGAGTATCCGGATCAGTTTGGAAAAATTCGCGAAGAGCTGCCTTCGTATGTGCGGCAGGGAACGAAGTTTCTGGATCTGGCGATGAAGATCGGCAACAAGGTCGAGGAGTGGGCGGAGCAGCGCGCGGCGCGGGCGTTTGAGGAGTTGGGGGAGTATTGAGCGGCTCGCGGCAGAGGCGGGGCAAAGCCCCGCCACCACACGGGCGCCTTCGGCTACTCGATGCCCAGTTGTTTGCGGGCTTCGGGGCTTAGGCGTTCGGGCGTCCAGGCTGGTTCCCAGACCACGTTGACGTTGGCGTTGCGGACGCCGGGGAGTTGTTCGACTCGCGACTTGACCTGCGCGCTGATGTTGACGTGTTCGGGGCAACCTTGGGCGGTGAGGGTCATGTCGACGGTCACGTCCTGTTGACCTTCGGGTACGTCAGCGACGCGGACGTCGTAGATCAGTCCGAGATCGACGATGTTGACGGGGATTTCGGGATCGTAGCACTGCTTGAGTGCGTTGAGAACGTCATCCTGGGCAATGGGCATGAGTTTAGTTTAACCGATTGGGCTGGCGAAATCTTAACCACGAAGGACACGAAGTCACACGAAGGAAACCCTTAAGACAAAGAATCATGGCCGTCGATCCGGAGTTTCAGAAAAAACTACAGGTCTTTCTGGTGGCCGCCATTGTGCTGGCGGGCGGGCGCGCGGCGTATATCGTGTACGAGCGGCGCGAGGCAATGAAGGAGGACGCGAAGCCGCGCCAGGAAACGGCGCTGAAGGCGGACTACTACGTTACGCCGAAGAGATTGCATCCTTACGATCTGAAATCGGCGCGGCAGTTGACCGAGCAACCGGTATGGGTGAAGGTCGGATATCAGCTCACGTACTATGCGTATGATCGGGAGCGGCACAAGGCGGATTTCGGGCATGAAGCGGGAACGTTGTTGCCTTTGCAGAAGCTGGCGATTCAGGACGTGGTGACCGGGGTTTCTCCGCTGGCTCCGGGGATCAAGCAGGTGCTGGCTTGCTTTGAGGTGGAGGGCAAGAGCTATGCGGTTCCGATTGGAGCGGAGAAGGGCAGCGACTTCAGGATTTATTCCGACGACATTTTCTTCATCGAAGATCCGCACGATCTTTACAAGCACTGGCCCACGGATATCTGGAGGAAGATTGACGCTCATGAAGTGCAGGCGGGGATGAGCGAGTTGCAGGCCATCTTCGCGATTGGAGTAGGTATTCCGCAGGGCTCGGGCGATTACGGTTCGCGAACTCTGCGCTATGCAAATGGTGGAAAACCGCTCGTGATTACTTTTCAGAACGATAAGGCCGTGGAGATTAAGCCGGGCTCGTAAGCTACAATTCCGGTCATGAAACGAGCGATCGGCGTCGTTGCTGCCTCTGTTCTACTGTGCGTCTTCAGTTTTTCCATACCAATATTTGCCGCAAGTTCACCCGCACCCCGCACCCTGCGCGTCGATTATTACCACACTGGAAACTCGCACGAGGAATGGTTCAGCCTGGATCGAATCGTGCTGGAGCCGCTGGAGTGGCCGGGGAATCTGAACAAAACTATCGACGAGAGTCGGCTGGGAGATTACCGGTTTGAAGTGCGCGAACAGGCGAGCGGGAAGTTGGTGTATTCGCGCGGATTCAATTCCGTGTTTGGAGAGTGGAAGACGACGGAAGAGGCGCTGCACGGAAACCGGACGTTTTCCGAGTCGTTGCGCTTCCCAACGCCGGACGCGCCAGTGGAAGTGTCACTGAAAGAGCGCGCGGGGAGCGGGGTTCACCAAGATTCAAAAGAAGCGTGGAAGGAAGTCTGGAAGACGGTGGTGGATCCTAAAGACAAGTTCGTGGACCGGTCGCGTCCACCTTCGCCGGGGGCGTTGCTGGAATTGCAGAAGATGGGCGATCCGGCGACGAAGGTGGATTTGCTGGTGCTGGGCGATGGTTACACGGCGGCGGAGCGCGGGAAATTTGAGAAAGATGCGCGGCGATTCATGGAGGCGCTGTTTTCGACTCCGCCGTTTCGCGAGCATCAGAAAGACTTCAATGTGTGGGGGCTGTGTCCGGCGGCGGAGGAGTCGGGCGTGTCGCGGCCTTCAAGCGGAATTTATCGGCGGTCGCCGGTGGGCGCTTCGTATGACACGTTCGGCACCGAGCGCTATGTGCTGACCACGGAGAACCGCGCACTGCGGGACGTAGCGTCGTTTGCGCCGTATGAGTTCATCGAAATTCTGGTGAACGGGCAGACTTACGGCGGCGGCGGAATTTTCAATCAGTACGCTGCGGTGGCGATCGACAATCTGTGGGCGGGATATGTGGGGGTGCACGAGTTTGGACACCAGTTTGCCGGGCTGGCGGATGAATACTACACGTCGGATGTGGCGTATCTGGCGCCGGCGACGAAGACGGAGCCGTGGGAGCCGAATGTGACTGCGTTGCTCGATCCGGCAAACTTGAAGTGGAAAGACCTGGTAGCGGCGGGTACTCCTGTGCCGACTCCGTGGGATCAAGAGGAGTTCGATCGCGTTGAGCGGGAGATCCAGCGGCAGCGGAAAGAGCTGCGCGCGGCGGGGAAGGCGGAGGCGGAGATTGATGAACTGTTCCGCAAACAGCGCGAGAAGGAAGATGCCATGCTTGGTTCCGAGAAGTACGCCGGGAAAATCGGAGCGTTCGAGGGCGCGAACTACGAGGCTAAGGGATATTACCGTTCCGAGGTGGATTGCATCATGTTCACGCGGCATCGGAGGTTTTGCACGGTGTGCCGGCGGGCGATTGAGCGGGTGATTGGGATGTATGCGGGCTAGGGCTGGCTCACCGCCGAGACGCAGAGGGCGCGGAGAGGACGTTTGGAAAAAGTGTTCAGTGCGTCTTCCGTAATTCTTGTAGCACACTTTGTTTTGTCATCCTGAGCGAAGCGAAGGACCTGCTTTTTTCAGCGGCGGAGGAAAGGTCCTTCCCCTTCGGCGGCGCTCAGGGTCAGGATGACAATTCTGTTTTATGTTGCGAACTTGCGATGCATGACGCTAAGCGAGTACGGACAAACTCTATAACTTCTCGCGTCACGTAGGTTGGGGGATGGATTGCGAAGATGGGGCACTTGACGGGTTGCAGCGAGACTTGCTTCCAGGCTGGGCTCTCGGAACCCGGCGCAGAGTGCAGCAGCACTGCGTCGGCCTGGTCCAGATAAGTCTGCGCGGAAGTTTTGAAGTCGGCGGTCTGCGGATCGAGCACAGTCAAATAGAGATCCGCTTTCAGGAAGCGCAGAATGCTGTTCGATTCGATGAGGGCGTATTGCGCCGAGGCGAGGATCTCGCGGATGCGCGGCATGGCTTCCTCGATGCGCCCTGGCTCGGTGCGGACCCACCAGGAGTGCTCGGCTCCGGCAACCAGGAAACGCGAAGTGTCCGACTTGCCGGAGCGGTCTTTGTCTTCCGATACGGCCCAGGAATGATCGGCGGTGGCACAGTCGCAGGCTTCGCCGTGGGTGGAGCAGACGCCGTGTCGGTGTTCAGTGATTTTGAATGCGGTCCAGTGGAAGGCGGGCAGGGCGGCGATGAGACCGGCGACGACGCTGGTCTTGCCGACTTTGCGGGAGTTTCCGCCGATTACGAGAATGGGCATGGGAGAGCAGGTCTCAGGTGTTAGGTCTTAGGTCTCAGGTCTCAGGTCTTGTCCCGGCTGAGACGCGGCGAGCCGCGTCTCTACAGAAACATTCTCTTAGCGGTCTTTCTTGGCCGATCGCGACAGGAACGCCAATTCTTTAAGATACTCGCGGATGGGGCGGGCTGGGGTGCCCCAGAATACTACTCCTTTACCGCGAATTACCTTTTTGGTCGGGATGCCGCTTTGGGCTCCCAGGATTGCGCCTTCTTCTATGCGCACGTGGTCCGCTATACCGACTTGTCCGCCGATGATGACATTATTTTCGACGACAGCGCTGCCGGAGATGCCGGTTTGGGCGACGATTACGACGTTCTCTCCTATCAGGACGTTGTGGCCGATGTGCACGAGATTGTCGATTTTCGTGCCGCGGCTAATGCGGGTTTCATCGAGCGCGCCGCGGTCGATGGTGGAGTTGGCGCCGATTTCGACATCGTCTTCGATCACCAGGCGCCCGATTTGAGGGGACTGCTCGTAGCGTCCAGTTTCGGAATCGCGGACGTAGCCGAAGCCTTCGCTGCCGAGGACGGCGCCCGCCTGCACGACGACGCGGTCGCCGAGAGTTGTGCCAGAGTAGATGGTGACGTTTGCGTCTAGACGGCAATGAGTGCCGATGCCCACGTCGTTGCCGATCACGGAACCGGCGCCGATGGTAGTTTCATCGCCGATCTTGACATGCTCGCCGAGAATCGCGCGCGCGCCGATGGCTACGTTCTTGCCGAGTTCAGCGGACGCGGGAACGATGGCAGAGGGGTGAATGCCGCGCTTGGGGTCGGGATCGCGGAGCAGGCGCGCGGCTCGGGCAAAGGTGAGGCGCGGTTGCGACGAAATCAGCAGCGGCTTGGAGGCGCTGGCCGCGAAGTTTCCGGCCGCGAAGTCTCCGGCAATGACGGCGGCGGCGGATGAACGGAGCGCGGCGTCGAAGTGCTGTGCGTCCTCCACGAAGACGAGGCTATCGCGGGTGGCGGATTGCAGGCTGGAGACGCGGGCCACGATGATGGAGGCGTCTCCGAGAAGATGGCAGCCGAGCTTCCCGGCTAGATCGCGCAAGGATTGCTTCATGGTTGTCTATTGTCGCTTTCCGCGGCGGGTCTGTACAACGCGGAGATGACTTGCGCTTCGCTCGCGCGCCCAGTCCTTAAAGGAGCATCTGATTTCCCGTAGAGACACGGCTTGCCGCGTCTCCCGCCGCAGAGTGAGACGGGGCAAGCCTCGTCTCTACAAGGGGAAAAACACCTTCAATACAGCGGGGGCTGGCCGGGCGGTCTGGTTTTCCAGCGGCGGTGGACCCAGAGCCACTGGTCGGGATAGCGGCGGATAAAGTTTTCGATGATCTTGGTGAATTTCGCGGTATTGGCCACGATGTCAGCCTGGTCGTCGCCGGTGCGAATCAACTCCACGGCGGGATCGAAGCGCAGGATATATTTTCGCAGCTTGGAATCCCACACCGTAAAGCCGGGGACTACGGCGGCGTCGGCGCGCAAAGCAATGCGGGCCAGGCCGCTGGCGGTGCACGCGGGGACGCCGAAGAAATCTACGAACACACCCTGCGGCGGGGTCATGTTGGTGTCCATGAGGATGCCGACGGTTTCTCCGGCGCGCATGGCGGAGAGCAGGCCGCGCACGAAATTATCTTTGTCGACGGTGCGATTGCCATGCATGGTGCGGTAGCTCTGGATTAAGGCGTCGATGCAGGGATTGTCGAGCGAGCGCATCACGATCGACAGCGGATGACCTTGCAGGGAGTGCGCGAAGGCGGAAAGTTCCCAGGCTCCGAGGTGTGCGGTGAGAAACAGAACGCCTTTGCCGCGAGCGTAGGCGCGCTCGAAGTTTTCAAAGCCGTCATAGACGACGACGCTCGAAACATTTTCGCGGGTGTAGCGGGGGAAGAGGCAGACTTCAGCGAGTTGGCGTCCGAGGGAGATGAATTCTCCGCGAAGAATGCGGCGATGCTGGCGCGGCGGCATTTCGGGGAAAGCGAAGGTCAGGTTGCGTACGCCGACCCGGCGCAGGCGTCCGTGAACCGCGTAGACGGCTAGTCCAATCGTGATCCCTACGGCGCGCGCCAAGGGACGGGGGAGCACGCCGAGAATCTTGATCCAGGGCCAGACTAGAGCGTATTCAAGGCGTTCGCGCAGAGGCAGTACCCAGTACCCAGTACCCGGTACCCGGTTCTTAGACCCAGTCCGCATTCGCTGAATTGGAGACTAGGCACTGGGTACTGAGTACTGGGGCCTTCATTTTGAGGCCTGCTGGGCCCACTTGGCTAGCGTGCTCAGGAATGGGTAGGCGCTCTTGGGAGCGTCGATCTCTCCGGTTAGCGAGGTCTTGAAGGGGACCATGCGGCCGTAGAATTCGCGGGTGCTGCCCTTATCCTGCTTGATGACGGCGCCGGAGAGCTCGAGTCCCGCGAAGAGGCCGCGGGAGCGCGAGTAGGTCAGAACCTCGGCGCGCATCTTCCAATCGGTATCGGCGGAGGCATGGCGTCCGACGGGGCCGGCGGCGGCGCTGGCATCGGCGCCGAGTTTGAACTGGCTGGAGAGCAGGTTATTCATGCCGTTCTTGTTCATGATCAGCATGATGACATCGGTGGCCTGGCCGCCGATCTGTAAGCCGAAACTGCCGCCGCCGATGGTGAAGAAAGCGGGGGCGCTCCAGCCTTTGGGAGTGCGGCAACTGGCGATGCCTTTGCCATAACGGCCGCCGAAAACGAAGCCTCCATTGAGCAGCGACGGAACCACGGCCACACATTCGGCCGAAGCGAGCACTTCTTCCGGGATGCGCTGATCCGGGGCGCCCTGGATTTCATCGAGCACGGTGCCGGCGGCCTCGATACGCCCAGACGCCTTGGTGTTGGCCTCTGGAGCCTTGGTGTCTTCGTCAGCGGAAAGAATTGGGGTCAGGAAACAGACGAGCAGCAGCAGAACGAGGGAATTTCGCATGACGCCTCACTTGGGAGATCGGAGTATGGATTTTGTTGTCTCTAATTCTATTCGATGCGGGGCACGGAGCGGAGGATAGTGGGGGAGTAATCAGGGTGAGTCGGGTTGAAGGCAAAAAAATGCGGGGCTGAAAGCGGCGACCCTAATCTCCGTTTCCAACCCCGTCTCCCAGGTTCTGTGGTAGGTGAGGCGAGTATGGGGCAGGTGCGGGAAGCGGACAAGATTACGAGGGTCACTGTACTTTGGTAACCGGAGCGCGGTTTAATCGGTCCCTCCCCGGTTGTTGGTGGGGAGGCGATTTTGCGACAACAAGCGACTCCAGCGCCGATTGGGAAAAGCCGCAAGCCCCCATGAGCCTGCGCCCTTGACAACGGCTCCTTTTGGGCGCACTGTTGCACGCACATTTTGGGGAGCCGCTTCCTAGCCAATCCGTCCTTCCCTTCCTAGGCTCCGGCTTTCGAAGCCGTATCGGGGTCCCGCAAGCACAGGTTCACTAAGAAGTGCGTCATGAGGCGCACCGTTTTGCTTTGGGGGTATGCCGGGCGGAACCGCTGTGGGCGTGTCCGCGCTGGCGACTAGCGCCGGAGTCCGCGCTCGCGGAAAACTACAAGGAGGAAAACATGAAATCCAGAATATTGACGAGTATTACGGCAGTCGTGCTGTTCGCCGTGATGGCGATCTCACTTCGACTGGCCGCACAAGAAAAGCACGCCAAGCACCACCACTACAAGCTCATCGACGTGGGGACGTTCGGCGGACCGAACGCTTACCTTTCGGCTCCTCTGCCAAGCGAAGTACAGATCAACCGACATGGACTGGTGGCGGGCGTGGCCGACACACCTAATCCTGATCCGTACAGCCCAAACTGCTTAGTCGATTGCTATCTGGCGCATGCGTTTCAATGGCAGGACGGTGTGCTGACCGATTTGGGTGCGCTGCCGGGGACGAACGATAGCTACGCCTTCTCGTCGAACGATCGCGGGCAGATTGTCGGCGTGTCGGAAAACGGCGCCATCGATCCTATCACGGGCTTCCCCGAGGTAATCGGCGTCCTCTGGAGCCATGGGGAAATCATCGACCTTGGAACGCTGGGGGGAAATGGCAGCTTTGCCGGCACCGTAAATGACCGAGGCCAGGTGGTTGGAGCGGCTCTCAATAGCGTCCCTGACCCCTACGGAGGTAGTCTGGCGATTGGAATACCCCCCGCCACACCAACGCAGCTGCACGCTTTCGTCTGGGAAAACGGTGTGATGAAGGATCTGGGTACATTGGGCGGTCCCGACAGCGAAGCTCAATATGTGAACGAGAGCGGGCAGATAGCCGGGCAATCCTTCACAGACTCGACGCCGAACCCTCCGATCACGGCTCACGCCTGTGTGACTTCGGGGATTCCTACCGAGCATCCGTTCCTTTGGCAGGATGGTTTTATCGATCTCGGCAGCTTAGGCGGCACGTGCGGCTATGCGAATTGGCTCAACAACCACGGCCAAGTCGTCGGCACAATGACGCTGGCCGGAGACACTACGAATCACGCGTTCGCGTGGGAGCGGGGAAACCTCATCGACCTGGGAACTTTGGGTGGGGACGACTCCGAAGCATATTTCGCCAATGACGCTGGAGAGGTTGTTGGCAGGGCCGATTTTTCGCCTGCCAGCACAAATCACCACGCGTTTCTATGGAGGCATGGCGTGATGAAGGATCTCGGCACACCGGACGGTTTTTTATGCAGTACTGCACAAGGCATCAATGCGAGCCATCAGGTAGTGGGAGATTCAGGTCTTTGCTTTGTGGGAGGGAACGGCTTTCTGTGGGAGAACGATTCGATTGTTGACCTGAATAGCCTTGTGCCTCCCGACTCGACGGTGCACGTGGCCGGGGCCGTCGCGATCAACAATCGGGGAGAGATCGTCGCTGAAGGGCAGCCTGGCGACGGGAGTTCGCATATAGTCGTGCTGATCCCGTGCGACGAGAATCATCCCGGCGTCGAGGGCTGCGACTACAGCCTGGCGGATGGGGCTGCGGCGGCACAAAGCTCTCGCTACGCTCCCAGCGGAACGCGGCGTTCTCCGACGTCGCGGTGGAGCAACCGGTATCGCATGTCCGGCCTCGGAGCTTCGAAACCGGAATAGTTGCTACCGCACATTACTTTACACCGGGGCGGAACTCGACTATCCGCTCCGCCTTTTTTCCCAGCTATTAGAGTTTTTCAGCAGACTGTAAGGCCGAACTCACAACAAAGCAGTGACCGCAGCACTGAAGCGCTCCACCGCATCACGCCAATACCGGGCGTGGTGGGGACCCCGGAACTGCGCTACCCAAGATCAAGTGCGGAATCGAGTTTTCCCGCGGGCTGCCAAAGCCTACTTCGCCGTCACCAGCGAATGCGTGATGGCATGGACCGAGAGGGCGATGCGGTTTTGCACGCCGACTTTACGCATCAATTTCGCGACGTGCGCTTTCACCGTGCGTTCTTCGATGCCTAGGGCTGAGCCGATCTCTTTGTTGGAGCGGCCGGCTACCAGCATCTCGAGAACTTCTTTTTCGCGGTCGGTGAAGGTAACCCGGCCAGCGGGGAAGATGCGGCCCGGGGATGCGCTTACGCGCTCGATGAAAGTCGAGAGCACGCGGCGCGGAGCCCACACCGAACCTTGATGGACGATGCGCAGGGCCTGGATAAATTCAGCGGGTGAGGCGGCTTCGTCGACGTAGCCCTTGGCGCCGGCCGCGATGGCTTTGAGGACGCTTTCATCGTCCATGCCAGAGCCGGTTACGATGATGCGGAGGTCGGGCCGGGCGGCTTTCATGCTGGCCATGGTGTCATACAGGTTGTGGCCGCCGCGATTGCCGAGCAGGACCAGATCGATACTCTGCAACTGGCCCAGGTCGGGCAGCGAGGCAGAGACCAACTCCAGATCGGGTTCGGTATCAAAGAGGGCGCGGAATCCCACAAACCGCAGCGGATCGCTCTCCACTACGGCGACGCGTATTAGCGGTTTTTTGGCGACGGCGACGGCAGCTTTCATTCGGGTTTCCCTGTTAGGATTGCATCCTGTTTAAGCTTGCCTGAACTAGCCAAGAATTGGAACGATTGGCAATCGAATCAAATTACGGGGGTAACCCCCCAAATCAGGCCAGCAGAGGAGGCTTGCGATGAGCCGAAGGCGGATGCAGCGGTATGGTGCGGGGATCCTGGCGGTGGGCATGATGGGAATGGGGCTGCCGATGGGGCAGGCGCAAGCGCCCGCGGCAGCGCAACCTTCCGGGGCGTATCAGCCGAAGTTTGCGGGCGACCCGGCGCGTTCGGAATCGGAAGCGCAGGCGCTCGGCTACATGCGGACCGTGCTTCGGGCGCAGCACGCTTACAAGAAACGGCACAACAAATACGCGGAGTCGCTGGAGGCGCTGGCGGGAACCGGATCCTTTACCAAGCGCATGGCGCACTCGACCGATCGCGGGGATTACACGGCCAGCTTTCGTCCGCACTTTGGATCGCAACACGACGGGTTTGCGTTCACCATGACGCCCAAGCAGATGGACAGCGAGCACCGCTCGTTTTACGCGGAAGACGATGGGGCCATTCATGCGGACGATCAGAAGCCGGCGGATTTGGATTCTCCAAAAGTGAGGTGAACGTCGTGGGGTGGAGGGAGGGGGCTCGCTCGTCCAAGGTTTGGTGGTCGGGCGGGGACGCCCGGCTCTGCACTGCTCGTTCAATTACTTGACGCGCGCCGATCTTTGATCTCTTCGAGATGGTGCCGCAGGCGCTGCAAGACTGCCTCCCGCTCGGCGTTGCTCAGGTTCTGCTGGAGTTCTTGCAGGGCGAAGTGGATGACGTCGTGGTGATGGATTTCCTCCGGGGCAACATCGCTGCTTAGTTCCAGCCAGATGCCGTGCAGCAGGTCGATCTCCTTGGGCGTGAGCCGCGGCAAGTGCGGGCCGAGATAAAAAACATGTTCCTGGCCGGTCGGGAAATAGATCTCGAGAGTCAGTCGTGGCTTGGGATCGGACAGGCGCTCCCACGCCAGGCCAGCGATTCGGGCCTCCTCAATTACCGGCCGCGTGGGGGACGGGCCCAGCACCACGACGGCAGACTGCAAGCTCTGGGCAGCGCGCAAGATGGCGTCCCACTTTTCGCTGGCGGCGGCAACCGCCAGATGGATGGTCTTCCCTTTTTTCTCGGCCAAGGAAAGGGCGCGGGTAAAGAGCTCTTGTTCTTCCAAGCTGAAAAGCTGCTCCGGCGCCAGTTCGTACTCGCCCGATTCCGCGCGTCCGAGAAATCGCATGTGGAGCACCACTACATCCTGCTTGCGAGGATCGACGCGATCGAGTATCGCCCCCAGGTTATAAAGCGTGTTGTAGTTGCGGACCATCACCAGGACATTGCCGGGGCGGACTCCGAGCCCTCGCGGGGTGAGGTCGTCGCCCGGTTCGAGATTGAACTGGTCAAGCTGGCTATGGTCCGCCGCGCCGCGCTTGGTTATCTTTTCGGAGACTTCGAAAACGATGAAGAAAATTACGGTGAAAACCAGACCAGAAACGGTGGCGACTTGCTTGGTGAAAAGATTGATGACGCACAGCGCGACCAGCGTAACCGTAATGAGGCCCAAACCTATCGGGATCTCGATGCCCCCAACCGTCAGGTTGAGAGGCACGCGGAATTCCCGCTTCCCAGGCTGCTTGTAGCGCAGCACCAGCACGGCCAGGCCTTTCATGGCGAAGCTCCACATCACGCCGAAGGCATAGGCCTCGCCGAGCACGAAGATATTGCCTCGGCTCAGGAGAATGGTGAGGAGTTGCAAGCCCACGACCAGATTCAAAATGCGATACGAGGTCCCGAAGCGGCGGTGGGGGCGGCGAAACCAGTGGGGGAGAATGCCATCTTCGGAAACGCGATTGAGGACTCCGTTCGAGCCCACAATGGCGGTGTTGACGGCTCCGGCCAGCATCAAAACTCCGACCACGACGACGAAAGCGCGGAAGGCCAGTCGCACAGTTATGGGGCCAACCAGGTACATCGCCAGCCCGCCGATGGGGTTGTCGAAGAAATTCTGGCGGACCGCGTCGGGGATGATCATGACCGCGAAAAACGAAACCCCGGCGGTGAAAATCAAGCTGTAGAGAAAAATGACGAAGCCCGCTTTTTCCAGATTGCGCAGCTTGGGAGACTCGATCTCGCGGTAGACCTGGGCCATGGTCTCCTCGCCGCTCATGGCCAGCACAGAGTGACCGAGGCCGACTAAAATGCCGATCAGTCCGACGGTGTAGGGCAGCGAGGTGTGTTTGAGCCAGCCCAGGGCATCGTTCGAGTAGACCAGATTCGACAGCCGCGGCAACTGCGGAACATGAGCCCCCCGCGCCCAGAGGGTATAGCCGCACCAGATTAGCATCATGACCACCATCACGGTGGTGACGTACATGATGCGCAGCGCTTTTTCACTGGATTCGGGGATGCCTTTGACGTTCTCCCACCAGAAGTAGATGGTCACCACGGCGGCGAAGACGGCCGCGGTGCCGTCCACGGGAAAAGCGAAATTGAGGTGGAAATACTGCAGGAGTTCGTTCAGCAAACCCACCAGGTAGAGGCCCGCCGACACGCCGCTGATGGGTCCGGTCAGGATGTAGTCGAACATGAGCGCCGAGACCGAGAACTTGGCCAAGGTGCCGCCCATGGCCTCCTTCACCACGCGATACACGCCGCCGCGCACAAACATGCTGCAGCTCTCGATATAGACCGAGCGGACGGCATAGGAGAGCAACATGATGGCGAGGATGAACCAGGGAGCGGTTTTCCCCACGAAGTGTTCGGCAATGGAGGGCGCATAAAAAGCGGACGAGCCCATGTCGTTGAGCACGACCGCTGCCGCCCGCCAGAAGGAGATAAAGGCGAGCATGGCAGTCGTGGCCACCAGCACCCGTTGCGTGCGCGGTCCCGTCAGCGCTGGCGGAGATTGCTTAGCAGTATGGTTTTCCATTCCCCTGTTTCACTAGTCTCGGATCGACCTACCTCTGACCAAAACTATTTCAGCCGTGGATCGCGCAACACGCCGCGGCAGAAATGCAAGAAACGCGAATTGTTTATGCTATCCGATAAGAGCAAAGTAGAACAGCATCGAAATGGCCAGGAATGGACTGCGCTCCGCCAGCAGTGTGCCAGACGAGCAGTACGCAAACCAGGAAATCGTCCCGGTGCCGCGTGATTGCAAAACGACTTTGCTATGCTTGCGCGTGCGGCAAATCCATTCCAGCGCGTGGGGACTTGTTCTGCTGTCGGCAGTCCTGCAGGTTGCGATCTTTCCGCTGCCGGGATTGTACTGGCTGTGCTGGGTGGCGGTGGCTCCACTGCTGGTCGCGCTTCTGCGGGCGCGCGCTCCGGAAACTCTGCAACTGGACGGTCATCGTCAGGCGCGCTTGCCCGCCACGCCGTGGCAAGGATTCGTACTGGGCTACGTCTGTGGAATCTTCTGGTACCTGGGAACCTGCTACTGGGTGTACGGGACCATGAAGCAATACGGCGGCGTGCCGGCGCCGGTCGCGGTGCTGATCCTGATTCTGGCGGCCATGCACGAAGCGCTCTATCACGGGCTGTTTGGGTTGCTGGTGGCTGTGGTTGCAGGACGCGATGGCTCGCAGCGGCGCGCGCTGGCGGCTGCTCCATTTCTTTGGGTGGCGGCGGAATTCGCCCTGACGCGGATTTCGGCCTTTCCGTGGGAGCTCCTCGGCTATGCGCAAACCGCGAACCCGGCACTGACGCGGCTGGCCACGCTGACCGGGGTGTACGGGCTGTCCTGGGAAATCATGCTGGTGAACAGCGTCTTCGCGGCGGCATTCCTGGTGGTCCGCGAGCGGCGTAGATGGCTGCTGCTGGCGGCGGGTGGAGCGGCGGCAATCCTGCAAGCGGGGCAGTGGATTGTGCCCCCGCCCGCTGCTGCGGACCACACGGCGCTGCTGGAGCAGCAGAACATTCCCATTCAGGCGAACTGGACGCGGGACTATTTTGAAAACACACTGCTGGACTTGACGAGCCGAAGCGTGAAAGCGGCAGGGGACGCGCGGCCGGTGGGGAAGGCCGATCTGACGATCTGGCCGGAGTCGCCAGCGCCGTTTTACACCAGCGATCCGCTGTTTCAGAACGCGGTCGGCGCGATGGCGCGCCAGGCTCAGACCTGGGTGGTGGCCGGTTCGATTGGAGTCGAGCCGGCGATGCACAGCGGCGGCCAGGAATCAAGAGTGTTTAATTCGGCGGCGCTGGTCAACCCGCAAGGCGAGTGGGTTGGCCGGTACGACAAGGTGCACCTGGTGCCGTTCGGAGAATATCTGCCCTTCCCGCGCCTGTTTTCATTTGCGGGAGGCCTGACGAAAGAGGTGGGAGAATTTTCGCGGGGCACTTCACGCTCGCCACTCGACGCGGGCAGCCGGCGGCTGGGAGTGTTCATCTGCTACGAGTCGATCTTTCCCGGCGAAGTGCGGCAATTCGCCGCCCAGGGCGCGCAGGTATTCGTCAACATTTCGAACGACGGCTGGTACGGCGACAGCGGCGCCTGGAAACAACACCTGCAGCAAACCGAGATGCGCGCCATCGAGAACGATCGCTGGGTGCTGCTTACGACCAATACTGGATTGACGGCGGCGATCGATCCCGCGGGAAGAGTGGTGGCGCAGCTTCCACGCAAAGAACGAAGCGTGCTGATGGCGCCGTACGCGCTGATTTCCGGCACCACGTTTTACACCCGGCACGGCGACTGGTTCGCATATCTGTGTGCGATAATTTCAGCAGGCGCGCTGCTGGCGCGTTGGGTGTTTGCTAATCGCGAGCCATAAGCCGAGCGAGATAAGCCGAGTGATAACAAATGTTGGATGAACTGGAACAGCAATACACTTCCTTAAAGACCAAGGTTCACGACCTGCGGGAGTATCTTTGACGCCGGTAAACTGCGCCAGCAATTTGCCGAAATAGAAAAGCAGGCGTCGGATCCCAATCTGTGGTCGAATCCTGAAAAATCTCAGCAAGTGATGCGCGAGCGCAAGCGCCTGGAAAGCGTGTTGACGCTGGAAGGCGACCTGGAGCGCCGTACCGGCGACATCGCCGCCTATTTCGATTTGGCCGGCGAGGGCGAAGACGTCTCGGTCGACTTGCAACGCGAGTTGGATGATCTTGGCGAACTGGTGGATCGCGTCGAAACCGAGACGCTGCTTTCGGGAGCGAACGACGGCCTGAATGCGATCATGACGATTCATCCCGGAGCGGGTGGAACCGAGTCGCAGGACTGGGCCGAGATGCTGCTGCGCATGTATCTGCGCTGGGCCGAGCGGCAGGGATTCAAGACCGAGATGTACGATTACCAGCCCGGAGAAGAAGCGGGAATCAAGTCCGCGACATTTTCTGTGATCGGCCAATATGCGTTCGGGTATTTGACCAGCGAGATCGGGGTGCACCGGCTGGTGCGGATTTCGCCCTTCGATCAGGCGAAGCGGCGGCATACGTCGTTTGCCAGCGTGTATGTTTCTCCCGAAATTGACGACAGCATCGAGGTCAACATCAAGCCGGATGACATTCGGATTGACACTTACCGCTCGAGCGGCAAGGGCGGACAGCACGTGAATACGACCGATTCGGCGGTGCGGATCACGCACATCCCGACGGGCCTGGTCGCCAATTGCCAGAATGAGCGCTCGCAGCATAAAAACAAAGAGAAGGCGATGAGCATGCTGCGCTCGAAGATCTATGAATTCGAACTGGAGAAGAAGCGCGAGGTCACGAAGAAGATTGAGGATTCGAAACTGGATATCGATTTTGGTTCGCAGATCCGGTCGTATGTGCTGCAACCTTATCGCATGATCAAGGATCACCGCACCAAGCTGGAGATTGGCGATGTGGATCGCGCGATCGATGGCGATCTGCGGCCGCTGATGCAGGCGTATCTGCGGATGCGGCGGGGCGAGAAGAAGAGCTAGCTGTCAGCCATCAGCCATCAGCCGTCAGGAAGACCCGCGAAGAGATCGCGGGCGAACACCCTTCATGGATCGAGGTTGGAGCCGTTGACGAGAACAGGCAAACGGAAATCGCTAGAACCTCCGGCGCTTGGAGTTCGCTCGCAACGCGCTTTTCGCTATGCGGCGGAGAAGCATGCGGTGCTGACGTGGAAGCAGACGGTAAGCTTTGGAAATTGCCTGCCGGTTTCCCTCCGGGTCGTTGGCTTATTGGTTTTCTTGACCTGCGTATTGACGGGATGCCACGACACTCGTAGCGAATACTTCTACCCCACGTTGACCTCTGCTGAAGAAGATGGAGCAATTGATCGCAGATGGTTACCCGATTTCTTGCCGGAAAGTTCGCACACGATCCGCGTTGTAGGGGACTTGTCACCCGCTAGAGTCTGGTGTGCATTTGAATTCCGGCCATCTGACCTAGATCGCCTGTTGAAAGACGCCAAGAAAGTAGATGTGTTGGATCCGTCTGTGAGCCACGTGCCCGATCCAGACAAGCAATGGTGGCCGATTGTACTCAAGGGTAATCTCGACGTTGGGAAGATCGAGAAGGCTGGGTTTCGACTTTATACAATCGAGACACCCGAGACCTCCGTCACCACTACGATATGGCTCTTTGCCATCGACATGTCGAATGGCCACGGTTTCTTCTTTAACAGGAGCAAAGGGGATTAACCAGGTGAAGACAACAAGAGATCTCCGCCCGCCTCGTCTTGGCCCCCGCCTGCAGCGGGCCTTCCGCTATGCCGCCGAGAAACACTACGGACAGACGCGGAAGCAATCGGCGGTGCCTTATCTTTCGCACCTGATGGCGGTGGCGTCGCTGGTGTTGGAAGCGGGCGGCGACGAGGACATGGCGATCGCGGCGCTGCTCCACGATGTGGTCGAAGATTGCGGGGGCATGCCGAGGCTGCGCGAAATCCGCAAACAGTTTGGTCCGCGGGTGGCGAAGATTGTGGAGGGTTGCACGGATTCATTCGGCGAGCCGAAGCCGGAGTGGGTGGAACGGAAGAAGGGTTACCTGCGCGAGGTGAAACACGCCGGGGTGGAGACGCGGTTGGTTTCGGCGTCCGACAAGCTGCATAACGTCCGCACGATTCTGGCGGATTACCGGCAGCACGGGGAAGCCATCTGGACGCGGTTCACGGGAAAGAGGGAAGGCACGCTTTGGTACTATCGCGCGTTGAGTGACGAATACCGACGGCGCCGTCCGAACCGCATTACGCGGGAACTCGAGATTGCGGTGGCGCAATTGGAGCGGGCGGTCGGCCTGAAACCGCGGGCATCGAAAGGTGCCCGAAAGAGTGCGCTGCAGAGTGCGCGAAAGAGTTCACGAAGAAGTTCGCGAAGAACGGCGCAGCGAATTCCGGGAGATGAATGATGCCCCGCATGATTGATCTGGTCCGCAGTTCGCGGCTTCCGTCGAATCTGATGCAATTCGCGGCGTGCGGAGCCCTTTCGGCGCCGCCCGGCGAGACGATTGAGATTCTGGTTCATCTGGCGCTCCATAACCATTTGTTTGGTGCTCAGGCAGGTTTGACGCTGGCCGGTTGGGACGAAAAGGCCAGCCGGGCCGCGGCTGCCGATCCCCAGACCAGCCCCGAGGTGCTGAGGTATTTCGTTGACATGGAAAATCTGCGGACTTGTCTATTGCCGGCGTTGGCGGAGAATCCATCAGTCAGCGAAGAGGCGCTCGACCGGCTGGCGATGTCGGGATCGCGCCCGATCGTGGAAATTTTGTTGAAGAGCCGGCGCGTGATGAACTCTCCGCGATTGTTGGAGGCGTTGCAGTCGAATCCCAACCTGCAACCGAATGAACTCGCCGAAATTGAAAAGAAGCCGGCGGCATTGGAGAAGAGTCCGGAAGCCGACGCCCCTGAATCCGGCGCAGTCGAAGCGGAACCACCGGATGAAGTCCTGGAAACCACAGTCACCAAGTATCTGGAGGAGAATGCGGCGGAGCTGGCAGCCGAAAAAGACAAACCCTTCGAGCCCATAGGGATGGCGCACGAAGAAATCGCACACCAGGGCGCGGGTGGCGAGGCGGCGGGTGCGGTCGAGCCGCAGGCGGCTGCGGCCACGGCCGGCACAAGCGCCGACGCGGCCAAAATTGCAGCGGAGAAATCAGCGATGGCCGCCGCGGGAAAGACAGCGGCCGCCTTAGCCGCTCTTCATGCCACAAAGCATCCGCATCCGGGCCATGAGCAACGGCGCGACAGCACGCTGCAGAAGATTGCCAAACTCGACATCAAGGGACGGATCTCGCTGGCCATGCGTGGCAGCAAGGAGGAGCGGTCGATTCTGGTTCGCGACGGCACCAAACTTGTTGCGCTGGCGGTACTGGAGTCGCCCAAAGTTTCCGATGGCGAGGTGGAAGGCTTTGCGCTGCAGAAAAATGTGCTGGAGGCGGTGCTGCGCGCGATTCCACTGAAACGGCGATTCGCAAAGAATTACAGCATCATGCGCAACTTGGTCTACAACCCGCGCACCCCGCTCGATCTCTCGCTGGGATTGATGAAGAACCTGCTCATTCACGATCTGAAGAATCTGTCGGCGAACAAAGAGGTCTCGGACACGATTCGCAAACTGGCGCTGCGAATGTTTAAGCAGAAGATTGATAAGAAGGGCTGACGGTCGCTGGTCGTCGGTCGTTAGTCGTTGGCCCTGTAGAGACGGGGCTTGCCCCGTCTCCGCCGATCGCGACAACGTTGCGCGGAGGGAGACGCGGCAAGCCGCGTCTCTACGGGAAGATAGGCACGGGAAGATAGGCAGTCAAAGTGACGCAATCTGATCCGATTTACGAGCTCTTATCGCGGACGAAGACGATTGCCGTGGTTGGCTTGTCGGAGAGTCCGCTGCGTGCGAGTCACGGCGTTTCCGCGTACATGCAGGCCGCAGGATACAAGATCATCCCCGTGAATCCGCAGATTGCAGAGGCGCTGGGGGAGAAGGCGCATCCATCGTTACTCGAAATTCCGCTCGAAGTGGCGAAGACGATTGACCTGGTCGATGTCTTTCGCCGGCCCGAGTTCGTGGATGAGATTGTCGAACAGGCGATTCAGTTGAAAATTCCCGCGATCTGGCTGCAGGAAGGCGTGATCAACGAGGACGCGGCGGAGAAGGCGCGAAAGGCTGGAATGTTTGTAGTGATGGACCGCTGCATTTTGAAAGAACACGGGGCGCGGTTCGGGTAGCATCTCGCATCAGGCGTTCGCGCTCGAACCTGCTTCCGCTTCGCGCGCTCCCACCATGATCACCGTGGCATCGTCGCGCAGCCCAGTTCCATTCGTAAATCTTCTGACATCGGCGAGCAGGCTATCCGGCGTGACGTCCGGCGATTGTATCTGGGCGAGCAGCCGGTCGGCACCGTATTCTTCGCCGGAATCGATTTCCGCCTCGGTGATTCCATCGGAATAGAACGCGATGCGCGAATGCTCGCCTAGCGTCACTTCCGTTTCCGAGAACTTGCTGGCGGAAATTCCCAGCGGCAAGCCGTGCTCGTGATTGATCCAGCGGTGTCCGGAAGGCTCGACCAGCAGCGGCGCCAGATGGCCGGCGCTCGCGATCCGCATCACGCGGCTCGCCGGGTCGAGTTCGGCATACACCATGGTGACGAAGCGGCCGCTGGGAAAATCCTCGATCATCAATTGGTTGAGGCGGGTTAGAACCTCGGCGGGCCCAGAGCCGGTTTGCGCGAGGGACCGCAGCATGCCGCGCGTGGCCGACATCAGAAGCGCCGCTGCCGTGCCCTTGCCGGAAACATCGGCGAGCACCAGGCCCCAACGTCCATCGTGCAAAGGAATGAAGTCATACCAGTCGCCGCCGACCGAGCCTGCCGGAATCGAAAGCCCGGAGACACAGAACCCTGGGATCAGAGGCGAGCTGCGCGGCAACAGAGCCTGCTGAATCGAGCGCGCTTCCTCGGCCTCGCGGCTCATGCGCTCGCGCTGTTCGCGCTCATTGCCAAAGCGCCGCGCGTTATGTACCGCGACGGCGACATGGGCGCACAAGCCTTGCAGCAAGCGCAGTTGATCGGGGCAGAAAGCGTTGAGCTCGCAATGGGAAGCGGTGAAAACTCCGACCAGATCGCCCTCGCGTTGCAGCGGGATGGCGACTTCGGAGCGCGTATCCGGCTCGCAAGCCATGTAGTAAGGGTCGCGGGTAACATCGGGAGCGTAGTGCATTTTGCCAGTGGCCGCGACATGTCCCACCATTCCGTCGCCTATCTGGAGGCGATGGCCCTTGCCGTGAACGGTGCAGCCTCGAACGCCGGCTAGCACGAAATCAGGATTTTCAGGGTCGCGCAGATAGAGGTTGATTTCGACGCAACCGAGCGACGCGGCAACCTCGTCGACGATTCGGGGAACGAGGTCTTCGATGTTGAGAGTCGAGGTGATGCGCTGGGCGAACTTTTGCAGACGCACCAGTTCGGCGATTCTGAGCGCGGACGGTTCGAGCAAAGGCTGAGTGGAGAAGCCGAAATCCATGAGCGGGCTGGTGGCCATGCGAAACCTTCCTGCCGGTCGTTTGCAACTGTTCTATGAGATGGCAAAAATCAGGTTTCAGATTCTCTTTTTGTTCGGCTCCCGGTGGGACTTGACGTTGGGTTTGATGCTCGGTTTGGCGCGGGCTGCTTGAGCCGTTTGATTTCTTCCAGGCGCTCGCGAATTCGCTTTTCCACTCCTTCATTCGTCGGGCGATAGTACACGCGGTTGCGGAGACTGTCGGGCAGGCACTGCATGTCGGCGACCTTATTTGCGGTGTCGTGTGCGTATTGATAGTCCTTGCCGTAGCCGAGGCCTTTCATCAGGCTGGTGGGGGCGTTGCGCAGGTGCAGCGGGACGGGCTCGGCAGCGGTTTGCTCTACATCCTGCAGAACCGCGCCGTAGGCGGTGTAAAGCGCGTTCGATTTTGGCGCGACCGACAGATAGACGACCGCTTGCGCGAGCGCGAGGTTGCCTTCGGGCATGCCGATGAAATCGACGGCGTCGCGCGCGGCCATGCACAATGCCAGCGCAGTCGGTTCGGCGAGGCCGACGTCTTCAACCGCCATGCGGACGACGCGGCGGGCGATGTAGAGCGGGTCTTCTCCGGCTTCGAGCATGCGAGCGAGCCAGTAGAGGGCGGCGTCGGGGTCGCTGTTACGCACCGATTTGTGCAGCGCGGAGATGATGTTGTAATGCTCTTCGCCGCCTTTGTCGTAGAGCAGAACCCGCTTCTGCAGGGCCTCCTGGATGGTGGCTGCGGTGATCGTCGTGGTTGCGGCGGGAGACGCGGCAAGCCGCGTCTCTACAGTTAGGGCGGCGGCAACCTCTACCACGTTGTAGGCGGCGCGGGCGTCTCCGCTGGAGTAGGCGGCAATCTTGCGAAGACTCTCGTCAGTGGCTTCGAGATGCATCTGGCCGAGGCCGCGCTCGGTATCGCTGAGCGCTCGGCGCAGTAGAGCGACAATTTCGTCTTCGGTCAGCGGCTTCAGCACATAGACGCGGCAGCGTGAGAGCAGCGCGGAGTTGATTTCGAACGACGGATTCTCGGTGGTGGCGCCGATCAGGCGAATGCTGCCTTTCTCGACATGGGGCAGGAAAGCATCCTGTTGCGCCTTGTTGAAGCGGTGAATTTCGTCGACGAAGACGATGGTGCGGGTGCCGTACTGGCGGGCGCGGTCGGCGTCGCTCATGACCTGCTTGATTTCCTTGATGCCGGCGAGCACGGCGGAAAACTCGATGAAGTCGGCCTTGGTGATGCGGGCAATGATCTTGGCGAGTGTCGTCTTGCCGGTGCCCGGAGGGCCCCAGAAGATCATCGAGGTGGGATCGTCGCGCTCAATCTGCACGCGCAGCGGCTTGCCCGGGCCGACCAGGTGCTCCTGTCCTACGAATTCATCGAGCGTGCGCGGGCGCATGCGGTCGGCCAGCGGGCGCGCGCCGCGCGCGGACTCGTCTTGGTTCGGGATGGAAGCGAATAGGCCCATTGAGGAAGTTAAAAGTCAAAAGTCAAATTGCAGAAGTAAAGCCTCCGGGTTTGAGTATCGGTTATTTCCGCCGTACGAGTCGAACTTTGAGATTTTACTTCTGCATTTTGACTTTTGACTTCTGACTTTTTGCGGCTTCATACAACACGATACTCGCGGCGACTCCGGCGTTGAGCGATTCGACTGGCGCGGCTTGCGGGATGGCCATGGTTTCGTCCATTTCGCGCGCGATTTCACGGGATAGGCCGGCGCCTTCGTTGCCAATAAAGAGGGCGAGCGGCAGAGTCCAGGAAATTTGGGGCAGCGGAGTTCCCTGGTGCGATGAAGTTGCGAGCAGGCGAACGCCGCTCGCGCGCAGTAGCGTGATCAATTCCGCGGAAGAGATCCGCAACCAAGGCAGGCGGAAGATCGAACCCGCCGACCCCCGCAGAACTTTCGTATTGTACGGACTGACGGTTCCTTCGGTCAGAAAAATTCCGGCGGCGCCAAAGGCTTCGGCCGAGCGCAAGATGGTGCCCAGGTTGCCGGGGTCTTGCAGGCCCGCAGCCACGACGAACGGGCCGTGGCTCGAGCGGTCGAGCAGTTGAGCGGCAGAGTAAGCCGGCAGTTTGAGCAGGGCCGCCACGCCCTGTGGCGCGTCGCTCGGCACGATCGAGTTGAAGAGCGCATCCGGCAACACGAGGGTTTCGGTACGCGCGCCGATCTGGGGCAGAAGTTTTTCGGCGAGAGGCCGTGCCGATTCGCTGAAGAATACGCTCTCCACATGCTGGCCGCTGCGCAATGCTTCTTCGAGCAGCTTGATGCCTTCGATGGCACACTCGCCCTGGGCGGTCGGCTCGGCGCGGCGGAAGGCGAGCCGCAATTCCTTCAGCCTCGGGTTGTGTCGGCCGGCGACGGGACGCAAACGGTCCGCTGGACTGTCAGTTCGCGCGGCCTTCGCGTCTTGCTTCATGGGTTGGTTCCAAGATCAGGATGTATGGTACATTTCATTGTTTGCACGGACAATCTTTATACCGACAATGTCATAAGCCGACAATCGGGAAGGAACCAGAGTGCGCGCGGAAATCCTGAAAATTGATGCGGTAACGCCCGAAGCTTCGCTGATCAAGTACGCCGCCGAGCAGATTCAAGCCGGGCAGGTGCTGGGCATGCCGACCGATACGTTCTATGGACTAGCGGCGGACCCGTTCAACCTGCGCGCGGTGGAGCGCGTGTATGAAATCAAATCGCGCTTGCGGCACAAACCGCTCTCGCTGCTGATCGAGAACGTGGACCAGGCGGAAGAATTTGCGGGTCCCTTGCCCGACGATTTCCATCTTCTGGCGCGGCGTTTCTGGCCGGGGCCGCTCACCATGATTGTGCCGGCGGCGTCGCATCTGCCGCTGAAGGTAACCGCGAACACGGCGAACGTAGCCCTGAGGGTGCCGGCGGCTGCGATCCCGCTGGCGGTGGTGCGGGCGGCGAAAATTCCGATCACGGCGACCTCCGCCAACCTGAGCGGCGCCAAGGAATGCACGACCGCCGAGGAGGTGCAGGAACAGTTGAAAGGCCGCATCTCGATGATCGTGGACGGTGGGAAGTCACCGCGAACCATTTCATCGACCATCGTGCACTTCAAGCAAGACGGTACCTGGCAGATTTTGCGCGAAGGCGCGATTCCCACCAAGGATATTATCGAAGCATTATCGTGAAACAGGTCTCAGGTTTCAGGTCTTAGGAAAGACGTTCTATAAACTTGTTGACATCATAGGCAGGTGGGATTTGGATTTCCTTCGATCTGCGGTCTGTTCTCCCTTTTGAAACCTTGAAACCTGGCTCCAAATTCATGCGCCTCGGACCGCTCCTGTTGCTGGCAGCGGTGGGAGCGCTGTTGCTGTTTTTTGGCGTTACCGGATCGCGCATCGTGGGGGCGGCCGCCGAAGCGCCCGCGAAAAAAGCGGATGTGATCGCTATTTTCGGAGCGGCCGAGTATGCGGGCCGTCCTTCGCCGGTGTACCGCGCGCGCCTCGATCACGCGTACGAACTGTTTCAGAAGGGAATGGCGCCGGTGGTGATCACGACCGGCGGGTCGGGACAGGACCCGGACTTCAGCGAGGGCGGCGTGGGGCGGGACTATCTTTTGCGACGCGGAGTTCCAGAGCAGGCTCTGATCGCGGAGACGCAGGGCTCCGATACGGCGCAGTCGGCGGCGCGGGTCGCCAACATCATGCGCGCCAACGGCATGCACAGCTGCATTGCGGTGAGCGATGCGTATCATGTATTCCGCATTCGCGCCTTGCTGGAACACGAAGGCGTGCAAGTGGAGTTGGCTCCTCGGCCAGAGTCGCGTCCGCATCCGCTGTGGGCGCGGTTCGAGGCGGTGATGCGCGAGGCGGCAAGTTACCTGGGGTGGAAGCTTGGGATGACTTAGAAGCAGCTACTGGCTTCTAGCTACTAGCTTCTGGCATTCGCTGGCAGCTAGGAGCTAGGAGTTGCCCCTCTACCATCCCATTTTCTCCCGCAGGCTGGTGACATGCGCCACATGATGGCGTCCGTGCCAGGAGTAGAGTGCGAGAGTTTTTTCCAATGACATCGGGCCCAGTTCAGGATGGCGGAAGGTCCGTTTCCATTCCGCGCCGGTGAACTCGCGGAGCATCAGCATCCAGCGCTGGTGCAGGGAATCGAGCAAGGCGAGCGACACGTCGATGGGGGCGTGCTTGGCCTCGGGCAACTCGGCCCAGAGGTTCTCCATGTAGGGCTTGATGGTGGGCTCGTCTTCGGTGAGCGCGAGTTTGAAACGAATGTAAGAGTTCATGTGGCTGTCGGCGACGTGATGGGCCACCTGGCGCGGCGTCCAGCCGCCATCGCGGTAAGGAGTATTCAGCTGCTGGTCGGAAAGTCCTCGGAGCGCGGCACGCAAGCGCGCGGGAGTCTGCTCAATGTCGGTCAGGCACTGCTGTTTCTGCTCTGCTGTCAGTGGGCCACTGTAGGAAAACTTTCCGATGGGATAGCGCGGGTCAGACATGAATACTCCTCCGCGTGGGTAGATGACTTCGGGGCGAAAAGCGGTGCGGAAAAAACGACTAGCGCACCATGGCCAGGATGCGGACGGGGGCTGCGCCAGGTTTCTTGATCGTCGTCTTTGCCGGGGCGACGATGATGAGCGAGCCGGTCGCAGGCAGCGAGGTGAAGCGCGCGGCTCCTTCGAGCACATAGCTGCCATGCAGCGCGAGTTGCCGCGCCAGGGTGCGGTCGGAAGTCAAATCCACAGGCGTATCGACAGCAAAGGCAAAGCCGATCGTGTAGCGAGCGTCGACGAGGAACAGAGCCGCGTCGCGAGCAATGGGAAACGGCGCGGTTGACAGATCATTCGTTGCCAGAGCGTCGTGCGAGTCGGCGCGGCGGATGGCGACGACGGCCCCTTGCGGAATCGCACCGTGCTGCGCTTCCCAAGCGGCGATGTCGTCGAGAGAAATCTGGGGGCCGACGTCGGGTGCTCGGTTCAAATCCACCACTACCAGCGGGGCGATCAGGCGATCCGGCGGAATCTGGCCCGCGGTCCAAGTCCCGGGAATCAGCGTGGCGGGAGCAATGATAAGGGTTCTCGACTCCGTGGTCGTGGCCTGAGGCGCCGCCGCAGTTTGCCCATCGGTCAGGTCCACCACGTGCGAATAGCGATCCGGCTGCTTCGGACCGGGGCGCCGGTCGGCGAACAGCAGAATGGCGAGCACCAGAGCATAGGCGATGATGAAACTGCGGATTCGCATTCAAGTCCTGATGGAACTAGGTATGACGCAAGTTCTGCCTGTATTGTTGCCCGCGGGGGAGCGAAGTTCAACCCACGGTTGTACATGACCCCTGATAAGCTTCAAATACTGAGGCGACTGGTCCGACGCCGGGCGACGCGACTGTGAGGCGGTGGATCGCAGGCTGCCGCGGACGGGCGAGGCGCCCGTCTCTCCATTAGAACTACCAGCATTCGACTACAAAACTTTGGTTTCCGATTCATCATTTCGGGCAAGACGCCCAAGCGTTAGAATACAGTCAACTCATCCATAGTTCTCCAGGCCCATCGCAATCGCCGATTTCGATTCCGGCTGGGGTGCCTATGCTGCGGGCGGGAACTGAGGATTCAGGGACCGAGGATTCAGAACTAGAGGATCAATGTTCGGCCACGAAGAAAAAGTTTCCACGCTCCGGCTCACCGCCGTGCAGTACGTCGTGCTGTTTATTTTTCTTCTGCTGGCGTACCGGCTGTGGCTGCTGCAGGTGATGCAGAGCAGCGACTACGCGTTGCTGGCGGAGAAGAACCGGGTGCGCAATGTGCCGATTCTGGCGCCGCGCGGCAAGATTCTGGATCGCGAAGGCCGCATCATCGTCGACAACTACCCCTCGTTTTCCGCGCTGCTGCTGCGCGATTCCTCGCGCGATCTTGTGGCCGATGCGGATCTGATTGCCCAAGGCTTGCACCTGAACGCCGACGACGTGCGGCTGCGCATCAAGCGCACCGCATGGATGCCGCAGTACCAGCCGATTTTCCTGAAGGAAGACATCACACCCGACGAATTGGCCTTCATCGAGGCGCACAAGAACGAACTTCCGGAACTTGAAACCATAATGGCGCACCGGCGGCTCTATCCGCGCAACGGCTTTATGGCGCACCTGATCGGGTATGTCGGCGAAGTGACCGAAGACATGCTCAACCAGCCGCAGTTCGAACTCTATAACCCCGGCGATGTGGTGGGCGTGAGTGGAGTGGAGAAGCAATACAACAGCATCCTGATGGGCAAGAACGGATTCCGGCGTGCGATCGTCAACAGCCACGGGCGCGAAGTTGGGCGGCTTGACGAAACGCCCGCCGAACCCGGCAAGCAGCTGAAGCTGACCGTGGACCTGGATTTGCAGATCGCGGCAGAAGAGGCCATCGAAGGCAAGAACGGCGCGATTGTGGCCATGGATCCGCACACCGGAGAAATTCTGGCCATGGTGAGCCGTCCGACTTTCGATCCCAACGATTTCAGGATGAGGATTTCACGGGAAGAGTGGAACAAGCTGATCGACGATCCCGACAAGCCGCTGCTGAACAAAGCGATTCAGGCCCAGCTCGCGCCCGGCTCGACGTTCAAGGTCATTATGGCGACCGCCGGCTGGCAGGAAGGGATTGCCCAAACCCTCCACGTAAACTGTGCCGGGGGCGCCACGTTTTATGGACGGCGTTTTGGATGCTGGGTGAAAAGCGGCCACGGTGCAGTCGATCTGCCGAAAGCGATTTACCAGTCCTGCGATGTTTTCTTTTACACGTTGGCGGAAAAACTTGGTATTGACCGCATCGCAAAATACGCGACCGCCTTTGGATTGGGGCAGAAGACCGGTATCGACCTGCCCAACGAAGTGACCGGGGTGATGCCCTCGGAAGAATGGAAGATACGCAATTTCAAGCAGAAATGGTTTGCCGGAGAAACGATTTCGGTTGGCATCGGCCAGGGCGCGGTGGCGATCACTCCCGTGCAACTGATGCGCGCCGTCGGCGCGATCTCGATGGGTGGCCGCATGGTGGTCCCACACGTGATCAATCCGACGAACCTGCCGCCGGGGTTCGTGGAGACCACGCACTATACGGAAGTGAAAGAAGTTCCGATTGACCCGGAGGGATGGAACACAATTACCGATGCGCTTAGCCGGGTGCTGTTGCCGGAAGGCACGGCTCCGTCGGCGCACATCCCGGGAATCGATATTGCCGGCAAGACTGGGTCGGCGCAGATTGTTTCGCTGGCCCTGCGCGCCAAGCATCAGAACAGCTCGGAGTTCGCTCAGAACGGATGGTTTGTGGGATTTACGCCTCGTCGCAATCCCGACATCATCGTGTGTGTGCTGTTCGAGGGCGGCGAGCACGGGAAACTGGCGGCACGGTTGGCGACCCAGGTGATCAAGGCTTACGTGGATAAACAGCGGCGGCAGCCTACGAAGATGGCGGCAGGCTCGGGCAAGGTGGAAATCGGCAGCCTGTGGACCGATCCCGGCGCTGACGAAGACGGCGTGGACACCGATGGAGACCATTTGCACGGCGGCCGCTTCCTGATTGACGTCGCGCAAAAGAGAGTTCCGTTGGCAGTTGCCGCGCCCGGCGTGCACTGACTGACAACTGACAACTGATAACTGATAGCCAAGCCCTGCTCGTGATACGTTAACTCTGAAAATGAAGGCTGCTGCCCAACTGGCTCTTGACGCCGCATCTGTGCGCGGGGTGACGTATGCCGACGCGCGTGTGGTCGCGACCCGCAACCGCTCGCTGACCACCAAGAACGGGCGCGTCGGTCATGCCTCGGAGTCCGAGTCGCTCGGCATCGGCGTGCGCGTCATTGCGGAGGGCGCTTGGGGATTTGCTGCTTCCGCGGACTTGAGCCGCGCCGCGGTGGAAGCGGCAGCCGCGCGGGCGGTCGAAATTGCGCGAGCCTCGGCACGCGTGAAAAAGGAAGATGTCAGACTGGCTCCCGAACCCGCGGCGGTGGCAGAGTGGACGACTCCCTACAAAGTCGATCCGTTCACCACGTCGGTCGAGCAGAATCTGGATTTGTTGCTGAAGGTGGACGCGGAACTGCGGGCCGTCGCCGGCGTCACGCTTGCCGAAACCGGCATGAACTTTCAGCGCGAAGAATCGTCGTTTCTTTCCTCCGAAGGCGCTCGCATCCATCAGACAAAATATTCGACCGGTGCGGGATACGCCGCGTATGCGTTTGCCGGTTCGGAGATTCAGAAGCGGTCGTATCCGAATTCGTTCGGCGGGCAATGGCAGAACCGCGGCTATGAACTGATCGAAGAAATGAAGCTGGTGGAGAATGCCCGGCGCATCGCCGAAGAAGCCGTCGCGTTGCACCATGCGGACCAATGCACGGAAGGGACGGCGACCATTATTCTCGACAGCTCGCAACTGGGCTTGCAGATTCACGAATCGATTGGGCATCCGATTGAACTGGACCGCGTGCTCGGCATGGAAGCGAATTTTGCCGGCACGTCGTTTCTTACTCTCGAAAAACTGGGGAATCTGCGCTACGCGAGCGATTTGGTCAACGTCGTAGCCGACGCTCGGCAGGAGCACGGACCCGGGCTTGGGACCTTCGCGTATGACGACGAAGGTGTGGCCGCGCAATCGATGCCAATTATTACGAATGGACGCTTTACCGGATATCTGAGTTCGCGCGAGACCGCCCACACCATCGGCGCCTTGCGATCCGGAGGAACGCTGCGCGCCGAAGGTTGGAACCGGCTGCCCATGATTCGCATGACCAACGTCAGCATTCTGCCCGGCGAGCCGCCACTGAGTCTGGAGCAGTTGATTGCCGCGACTGACGACGGCATTTACATGCAGACCAATAAGTCCTGGTCGATTGACGACAAGCGCTACAACTTTCAGTTCGGATGCGAGATCGCCTGGGAAATCAAGAACGGCAAGCGGGCGCGGATGCTGAAGAATCCGTCGTATTCCGGCATCACTACCGAGTTTTGGAATTCGATGGACGCGATCTGCTCGCGTGACGAGTGGACGCTGTGGGGAACTCCGAATTGCGGCAAGGGCCAGCCGCAGCAGGTCGTGGGCACGGGACACGGGGCGAGCCCGGCGCGGTTCCGGAAGATTCGCGTCGGCTCGGCGTATTCGTAGAGACGGGGCTTGCCCCGTCTTTGTTCGCGGCAGGGGAGACGCGGCAAGCCGCGTCTCTACGGGAAATTAGGAATGGTGACCAAAGAACAAGGCGCTGACGTCTTTGACCGGATTCGCCGCCTCTCGTCCGCCGACGAGGTCGAGGCCATCTTTACTGGTTCCCGCTTTGCCCTGACTCGCTTCGCCAACAACACCATTCATCAGAATGTCGGGGAAGAGAACTCCATCGTTTCGATCCGTACGAATTTTGCCGGGCGCACGGCGCGCTCCACTACCAACCAGTTTGACGACGAGAGTTTGCGGCGTGCTGTCACGGCGTCTGAGAGTCTTGCGAGAGTGCAGGCTCCGGACCCGGACTTGTTACCCATGCCTACGGCGGAAGAGGCAAATTCCGGGGACGAGTCCGCGGACAAGAGTGTCCGCGCCACACGATTTTTTGAGCAGACGGCCGCGATTACTCCCGCCGATCGCGCTGAGGTGGTCAGGGGCATCGTGTCCGTTGCGGGTAAACACAAGCTGACGACCGCCGGTATCTACTCGACCTCGCAATCCGGCGAGGGAATCTTTAATTCGCGCGGCTTGGCGAATTGGCATCGGCAGACGTTGGCCGAGATTTCCATCACCATGCTGGGCGGGGATTCTTCCGGCTGGCAGAAACTGAATTCGCCCGACGTGCGCAACCTCGATCCTCGGTGGCTGGCGGAGACGGCGGCACAAAAGGCGGTCGAGTCGGCCCATCCGCGGGAGATTGCGCCGGGGAAGTACACAGTCATTCTGGAACCGGCCGCTGTGCTTGACATTGTTGGCTTTATGTTCTGGGATTACAGCGGTGTGGCGATTCTCGATCAGCGCTCGTTCTTAAACGACCGGATCGGCACAAAACTGTTCGGCGAGAACATCAACATCTGCGATGACGCCGCGCATCCGCTGCAGGCGGGTTCGCCGTTCGATGGCGAGGGAATGCGGCGCCAGCGCGTGCAATTGGTCGAGAACGGAGTGGTCAAGCGCGTGGTGTATGCGCGCGGCACGGCGCGGAAGATGAAGAATTCTGGGTATACGGCCAAGGTCGGCCCCATCGAAGCAACCGGGCATGGATTTCCGCTGCCCAACGAAATGGGCGAGATGCCCATGAACGTTGTTTTCGGTGCGCCCGAGAACCCGCAGAGCGTTGAACAAATGATCGCCTCGGCCGAGCGCGGCGTGTTGGTCACGCGCCTGTGGTACATCCGCGAAGTCGATCCGTACGAGAAGATCGTGACGGGCATGACCCGCGATGGGACATTTCTGGTGGAGAACGGCAAGATTCAGTGCGGTCTGCGCAATTTCCGCTTTAACCAAAGCCTGATCTCGATGCTAAAGAATGTCGAAGCGATGAGCGCCCCGGTTCGCGCCGCTGGAGAGGAATCGTTCGACATGGTGGTGCCGGCGATGAAAGTCAGGGAGTTTAATTTTACGGAAGCCACGAAGTTCTGAGAACCAGCACTTAGCACTTAGCAATTAGCATTTAGCCCTTCCGGTCGATGTTCACTTTTCGCACCAGAGGGCTCAACATTTTTCGGATCTGCGAAAGTTCATCTGCGATTTTTAAGTAGTCGGGTTGCGTGAGGTAGCCCAAGTCCTTGGCGAGCAGCAACTCGTAATCTAGTTCACTTGCCGAGCCGGCCGCGATCTGAAGAAAACGTTGAAACTCGTTATTCCCCATTTTCCCGCAGCCCTCGGCAATATTCGCGCCGATGGAAACTGCGCATCGCCGAATCTGACTCGTCAGGCCATAAAGCTCTTCCCGAGGAAATTTTACTGTTGCCGAATAAATCGCCAACGTGAGCCTGTGAGATCGTTCCCAGACGTGCAAATCATGAAAATCCTTCACGGATGCCTCCAGAGCGCCAGCCAGATGGGCTAAGTGCTAAATGCGAAGGGCTAACTGCTGTCTCTGCAGTGACGGCGCACACAGCACCTCCCCTACGCCCCTAAGTCCCTGTACCACCGGCACTTCGCCGCCTTTGTTCCATGACTTCCGTAACTTTGCATTGCGGATGCCGGGGTGTAATCTCGGCCTGAAATGTGCACATTCTCAGTCGAGTGATGCACGGCAGGAACCGGAAGGAAGGTCGTCGCAAACGTGTCTGAAACCGCCAAGGGAACGGTTGCTGAAAGCAGCAAGAATCGACGGGGTTATACGGACGTGCAAGGCGCGCCGCGCTTTCCCATCAAACTGCCGGTGGCGTTGAAGTCGGCAGACGCCGGGTCTGGAGTCTGGGGAAAGTCGATCGAGACCGAGAACATTTCCGCCAACGGTGTGCTGTTCCGCATGGATGCCGATGTGCCGGTAGGTTCGGCTGTCGATTTTACGATTTCTCTTCCCGCCGATGTCGTCGGCGCGAAAGCCGACGTGCAGGTGGATTGCCGCGGACGGGTGGTCCGCAGTTTTGAAGATGGCGGCCGGCGCGGAGTCGGCGTGGTCATCGATGAGTATCGTTTTGAGCGCCGGTAGTTTTGACGTAGAGACGCGGCTTGCCACGTCTGCCGATCGGCGGCACGCTGCGCGCGACAGGTAGTACGCGACAGGTAGTATGCGAAAAGAGGAGTAATGGGTAGCACTTCGGTCAGCATCGAGCCGGGCGATGGTTCTCAGCCGGACGACGGCAAAGGCACGATCCGCGTGATTGTGGCCGATACCCAGGCCATTTTCCGCGCCGGTTTGCGCAAGATCTTTGCCCTCGAGGACGACATCCGGGTCGTCGGCCAGGCCGAAAGCCTCGAACAAACCGTTGCCGCCATTCAAAAATTCTCCTCCGACGTTGTGATCTTCGAAGCGGCCCTTGCCCCGAATCCACTGGACGCGGTTTCCGATCTTCTCCGGCAAAATGCGAGTTGCCGCTTGGTGGTTGTGCTGCAGGAGCCGGACCAGGAGATGACGCTCGACTTGTTCCGGCGCGGCGTCCATGGCATCGTTTCCCGCGAAGTTGAACCGGAAATGCTGGTGGAATGCCTGCGCAAAGTCGCCCAGGGTGAGCCCTGGCTCGACCGCCGCGCGGTGGCCTGGGTGATGGAAGCCTATCGCTCCCAAGGGCTGCGTCCGACCGGGTCGCGTCCCAAAGTGTCGCTCACCCCCAAGGAGTCGCTCATCGTCTCCGGCGTTACCCAGGGGATGAAGAACAAAGAGATCGCCCTGCGCGTGGGCACCACCGAGCAGGTGGTCAAGAATTATCTCCGCAAAGTTTACGACAAGCTGGGAGTCGCCGACCGTCTGGAACTCGCGCTCTACTGCCTGAATCACCGTGTGGTTGAGGGCGTCGGCGTCGGTCAGGCCAAGCCCCAGCCCGCCAATGGGAACTCTGCGACGGCCCCGGAAACCCCCAACGCCGCCGCGGCTGCTGCCGCAGGATCCCGCTCCTGATTCTTTTCTTCGAGTACAATCCTTTCTTGAGTTCTCAGTTCTCAGTCAGAACCGTTGTGTTTTTCACTGAGAACTGGGAACTGAGAACGATCCCCAAGCGCGAGGCAACCATGAAAGGCGACGCAAAGGTCATTGCCATCCTGAACGAAGTGCTCAAAGCCGAGCTCACCGCCATCAACCAGTATTTTCTTCACGCCGAGATGTGTGAGAACTGGGGCTATGAACGGATGGCCAAGCACACCCGCAAGGAATCCATCGAAGAAATGCAGCATGCGGAACTGTGTATGGAGCGGATTCTGCTGCTCGATGGCGCTCCTAACATGACCGACTATTTCAAGATCAATATCGGTCAGACCCTGAAGCAGCAACTGGAGAACGATCTGCAGCTCGAATACACGGCCGTGAAACGCCTGAACGACGGGATCAAGGCCAATGTGGCCGCCGGCGACAACGGTTCGCGCGAACTGATGGAGAAGATTCTGCTCGATGAAGAACACCACATCGACTGGCTGGAAGGCCAGCTCCACGCGATCAAAGAAATGACCTACGAAAACTACCTGGCCCAGCAGTTGCACAAGCCCGAGGAGAGCTAGTAACCGTTGCCGGTCGCCGGTTGCCAGTCGCCAGTTCTCAAATTCTTCTCGGACTGGGGCGTTGAGTTACGCTGGCTGACCAACTGCTAGAATCAAAACGAGCCCTTCGCGTGCGCTTCGCATGGCGACGGAGAGATGGCCGAGTGGCTGAAGGCGCACGCTTGGAAAGCGTGTTTACTCGAAAGGGTAACGTGGGTTCGAATCCCACTCTCTCCGCCAGACTTTTTGTTTTGAATAGCTTAAGTGCTTTGGTGTCTGTTCTGGTGTCTGAAACTCGTGGGATTTGACCGAAAGGCGATCTCAGGAGACAACAGCATCCATGAAACGGCACGCCTCGAACACGCAAACCCCTCACGTCAACATTCTCAAAAAAATCAAGCTCAATGGAGCCTGGAAGCTCATGCCC